>MDSV01113270.1_pt1 | contig 11637 bp, 12 predicted proteins | sample 810851 | NCBI WGS metagenome assembly MDSV01 (sample SAMN05326640, study PRJNA326480) | marine metagenome | isolation source: seawater | place: Atlantic Ocean: North East | collected 2012 | reverse complement strand
TTAGGTAAAACAGAAGATTTTTCATTAACTTTACCTGGCATTTTACCATTATAAAATTGTAAAGGCATTCCTGTTGCTCCTTCGGTCTCTTTTCCTCCTTTCATATTTTTTTTTTGTTTCTTTACACCTTTTTTTGAACCACCTGAAATATTATTAGAAGCATTTATCATTGAATTTTTTCTATTAGCATCTAAACCGCTTAATTGATTAATTTTATCTAAAGCATTAAATATTAATTCATTATTTTCGTGATTTATTTTATTGTAAATAGAATTAGAAGTTTTTACTGAGTTATAAACATTACCTCCTTTTTTATTTTTTCTTATTTTTTTACCACCAACCATTTTTATTCCTAAAGATTTTTGGTCTTTTACTAACCCTGTTGTTACAATAAATTTATTATCAGGTGTTACCCTACCAAATGTATATTCATTTGTTCCAACATTTAAATCAACAGCATATGGTTTATTTGGTTGATTTTTATTACAATGCCAATCATTAGTAGTTTGAGTATATAAAGGAATTTTATTCATTATATTATAAATAAATATTTTAATTTGATATTTAATAAATTTAAATTTATTAAATATTAAACTTAGTTATAAAATGAATATTAATATTTAAGAATATATAATGGTGCATATAGGAATTATACCAGATGGAAATAGAAGGTGGTGTAAGATAAATAATCATGATCAAATTTATTTATTAGAAATATGGTTAAAAAAAATTAATAAAATAATTAAATGTATTTCAAATAATAATAAATATATATTTTTGAAAAATATTAATGAAATAAGTATATATATATGTTCAATTGATAATTTAAAAAGAGACGATAAAACAAAATATATAATTTTTAAATTTATAGAAAAATTAAACCAGATTTATAATAATTATAATTCATATTTTAAAAAAGATATAATTAAAAATTTAGAAAATTCTTATATCCATATAAATTTTATTGGTGATTTAGAATTACTTCCAGAAAATATTCAAGAAATCATAAATAATTTTAAGAAAAAAAATAATTTAAGAAATGTTAATATTGAAAAAAATAAAATATTTACAATAAATCTTGCTGTTGCTTATAATTATCATAATGATTTACTAAATTATAGTAATAATAATTTAGAAAATTATAATAGAAATCAATCAAATATAGATTTAATTTTTAGAAGTGGTAAAGAAAATAGAATTTCAGGTTTTTTTCCGACAAAAATTTTATATTCTGAAATATATTTTTCAAAGAAATATTGGCCAGATATAACACTAAATGATTTAAATTTAGCAATAAAAAACTTTTTAGGTAGAGAAAGAAGATTTGGAAAGTAAATATTATTTTTTAGAATTTTTTATATTCTTCTTTTTAATTTTATGCCTTGTTTTTTTATCATAATACAAATAAATTAAAAATAATAAAATTAATAATAAAAATGTAAAATATATAAAATTAAAGAATAATGTATTTTGAGTTACACGATTGTAGTAAAATATTTTATTACTTTTTGTTTTTAAATTATTTATAAATGAATCGCAAGTTAAATTAGGTTTCATATATTTAATAATAATTTAGATTATTATTAAAAATAATAAAACTAACTATTTAAAAAAATAAATATAAAATATTTTATGAATGAATCTTTTATTAAGTAATTTTAATAATGAAAATAGTGAAGATTTAGATAAATTAATAATTAGTTATCAAGAATATTTTATATTTCAGAGAAATGATTATGATACGAATCTATATTTAAATATTGAAAATTTAAAACAATATTTATTACAAGGAAAAGAAATTAAATATAGAAAATTTATATTTTTATATTTAGAAAATTTAATAAATAAAAAGAAAAACAAGAATTATAATTTTAATTATATAAAAATCAATAATAAATCTTTAAATTACATTAATCACGATAAAATATTAGACAACTTTGATATTAAAAATATAAAAAAAATAATTTCAATTATAAATTATTTTCAAAAATCTAATCTAAAATTAAAAAATAATAATATTTTCAAATTAGATAATAATCTATATGCTGATTTAAAAAATTATAGATTTCTAAATAATAGATATTTAAAAAATTATAAATTTGATTTTAAGGGTCGTGGGTTTATTGTTAACAACTATAGTTACTTAAAAAATTTAATTGTAATATTAAATTGTATTCATAACACAAAAAATAATAATAAACATAATGAGTTATTAATTGAAACTAAATGTAATTTAATAATTACTTCAAAAATAAAAATAGAATTATTTTTAAATGTAATTAAATCAATTAATCCTGAAATTAAATATTTAGAAATTAGTAATATTAATCATACAAAAAACATTAAATACAAAGATATTCAAAATTTAGAATATTTATTTATTAATATTAATTTATTAAATAATTATTTTAAATATATTGATATAAATTTTGATATAAATATCAAAGACAATATATTTAATTCAATCATAGAGCAGTCATATAATGAAAATTACATGGATAATAAATTTAATAATATATTTATGTTTGAGTGGAATAATCTAATAATAGATAATTTTAGTAAATTAAATAAAAATGATATTAATTATTTAAGATATATCGATGTAAAAAATTATAATTATATTAATATTGAGAACCATATTAGTGATGACATTTTAAAAGATATCAGTGTTTTTTTAATTAATAATGATGATTTAGATATATATGATTTTAATAATTATAAGTTTATAATAAAAAATGATTTACTAATCTGTAATAAAAATATTATTAAAAATGAAAATCATAATATAATCAATATTGAGAAAAATGATGAAAGTGAAATTATAAGTAAATTAAATTATAATAAAAATTACGAAATAGAATTAGCAAAAATATTTTTTAAATCTAATAATAGATTTTTATATAAAGATAATGAAAACAATATTAAAGATATAATTTTGAATAAAAAGAATAATAATAAATATATCAAGAATACTATAAATAATAAAAATAATAATAATTTTTGTTGTATATGCATGGATAGAATTGATAATTCTAAATTCTGTATTTTAGATTGTGGTCATTACTTCTGTAAAAATTGTATATTAATGCATAAAATAAATGAAGAATTAAATAATTATGAGAATAAATGTCCTGTTTGTAGAAATAAATATAATATAATATACAATGTCATACAAAATGAAAATAAAATTAGTTCATTATTAAATGAATTAGAGATTTTATTAAGTAAAGAAAAAAATAAAAATATAATAATTGTTGCTGAATGTAATGAAATATTAAAGTATATAAATGATGCTTTAATAGATAAATATGAAATTGAATATTATAAAAAAAATAAGAATATATGTAAAATTAAATTAGTTTCAATAAATTATTTAAAGAAAAATATTATATACGACAATGAAGTATTTATATTTTTTACTTTTTCAAATAAAGCATTCGATAAATATGTAGAAATAAAAAATTTATACAATGATTTTTATATAGATAAGAATAAAATAATATTTTATATATTTAATTATAAAAAGTAAAAAATCATGAAATTATAATTATAAATTTTTTTTGTAATTATAAATTAGATGAATGTTATAATTCTATTCAAAAAAAAGAAATATAAAATTAATATTCATAAGTTAGATTCCATATTATGTATTAAAAATATTTCAAATAAAATAATTTTTCATAATGAAAATAATTTAGAAGATATACAGTTATATTTTAATAATAAATTATTAAATAATAATGATTATTGTGATAAATATAATATAAAAAACGATAATATTTTAATATTACATTTGAAAAAAAGGGGAGGAAGTATGTTCAAAAAAGTAATGTTTTATATTAGTTGTATAATTATTATTTTAATACCTTTTTTTATTTTACCAACAGGAATTAATACAGGAGGTGTTTCATTTATAGCTGAAATTATGTTAAGGGCTAAAAATGAAATTTCAAGATTTATAATTTGTGAATTAAAATACAAAACTTTAGCTAAAAGAATAGGAACTTTTATTGATATTATTAAATACTTTTTGTTAATCATGGCTACATATACATTAATAACGATTGGATGTATAACTGCTTGTTTAATGACAAAAGGTGCTGCTATTACTGAAGATCCCAAAAAAATTTGTACTCCATATTATGTTGGTTCAGTGGCTGGTTTAGTATTAACATCAATATATTTTATGCTTTATTTTGGAATGAGATTTGCCGATAAAATTATAAAACCATTAGAAAGTTGGGCATCACAAAATTTTGTAACAAATTTATTAGTAAGACCTTTTTTAAAATTAATATATTCAGTTTTAAATCAATTAAAATTTTTTATAGCATATATAATTCCTTTTGTTGGACAAACAGCTAAAGTTTATCATATTATGATTGATTCAATATTTCCTTCATTAGTTCTAATGTTAGATCTTATAGCAACAGGTGGATGTTCATCAGGAAATATAAAATCTTTAGCGAAAAATTTTGAAAAAAAATTAAATGGCATGAAAAATAATGTTATAAACGGTAAAGAAAATAATAGTAATAATAACAATAATAAAAATAATAATAACAGTGATAAAAATAATAATAACAATAAAAAAAATAATTCTAATGAAAATAATAATGTAAATAATAAAATAAATATTCCAAATAATTTATATAAATTCCAATTTCAGAACGGAATTATAGATAATTCTAAATATGAAATATCTTTAGATTTACTTAGAAGTCAAATTAAACCAGAACCACATCCATTATGTAAAGATCCAGCTGGCGGTTCATGTTGTAATAGAGATAAAATTCTTGAAATAGCAGAATATTTTTATAATGTATTAATGACTGATCCTAATATTTCACAAATATTAAAAGATACAGGATTGTACTTAGGAGCTTTATTAGCTATACAAGGGATGTATGAAAAGGCATTATTTAATGATGATGTACCAATAATATTTGAAAATAAAATGGTAGTAGAAAAGAAAATATTATTAAAATTAATACATCAACAATATCACGATGAACTTGTTGTGACAAATAATGGTAAAAGCGTTATAAGTTCAATTGAAGAAATAATATATGGTAAAGATGAAGATTTTCCTGATGATGCTAAATTTAGTAAAGTTGAAGAAAAAATTTATGATTATTTTCATAAAGATGATTTGAATGAAAAAGAAAATAGAGAAAAAATTAAAGATATTAAAAATAAGATTGTAAAACTAGAATCATTAAATATTCAATATGCTGAAGAAGAAGGATCAAAATATCAAGCAGGTGATACACCTACTAAATTTTTTATAAAAAATATATTTATTGGTTTATTATGTAATATTTTCACAACAGCTGATTCAGGAAAAGGAATTGTTGCTCAAATTGGAGGATTAAATCAATTAATTGATATATTAAAATGTGGTTCTGCATCTGGTGTGATAATGTCATTTATATATATAATTACAGTTATTGTATTAATAATTTGTGGAATTTTTAAGATTTATTAATTTTATTTTTATATTAATTTATATTAGGTTATGTCAGAACAAGGCAGTGGTAATATTGAATATTCATTTAATAAAAATAGATATTATGAAATTATAGATAATAATAAATCAACATTTATTGTATATTATATTTTTACAACATTTATTTGTTTTTTCTTTCTAACAGGTTCATTTATTTTAAATGGTACATCTATATCAAAATATATTACTAGAGAAACTGATGAAAATGGTACATCCAAAACAATTATTGATAGAAAAATATATGATTTTTTTAGTGAATATTGCTTAGGATCTCCAATGAACATAATTGATATGCATAAACATGGTATAGAAGAAAAATTAACACCAAAAGAAATTGAAGATGGTGAAGAACCAATTACCTATATTGGATTTCGTCAAAATTCATATATTTTTTTAATTATTGTTAATCTAATTGGAATATTAATAATTAATGAAGCCTTATTAAAAAATTTTATGTCAGCAATAATTGTAAATTTTGTTCAAGAAAATAAAAATAATAATCCTTATAATAATCCAAATAATATTACGAAAGTTTCAGATAGCCCAGCTGTTTATATAAATAAAAATTATAGTAAATTATTATCATTAAGTTTTGTATTTATTATACCATTTATAACAACATTAATATTAAAATACGTTCTTGCTGTTGATAGATATGATATCAAGAAAACAGAATGGATAAAAAGTCTAGTTTTTATATCTTTAATTTTACCAACAATAATTGTTGTATTATATAGACTTACTGGACATAGTTCAATTACTTTATTTAGTACCATAGATAGATTTTTACATAAAAAAGATAAACCTTACATAAATTTTATGAAAATGCTTTTTTCATTAAAATATTTTATTGTTTATACTTTTATGTTTGTATTATTATTATTTTTATCGCTGCATTGGATATTTGGTCCAATAAATAAATATATAACTGGATACTGGAAATATATACATTATTTTTTTATCATTGTTGTAATTTATGCAGTATTACCTTTAATTTTATCATCTAATGTATTATCAACATCTTATAATGTATTTAAAAAAAATAATATAGAAAAATCTGAAAATGAAATTGTTGATAATATACAAAAATATGGTGCACAATCATTGTATGATTTAATAGTAAAGTATAATTATCCTTGTTTTAAAAAATAATAACTTAAAACTTAATTTTTAATATAAATTTAATGTGCGGAATATTTTTTTATTATGGAAATTCTTTAAAGCAAGATTATTTAATAGAATTATTTAATAAAATTAAACATAGAGGACCAGATAATAGTCAATTTTTAGTAACAAAAAATTTATTTTTTGGTTTTCATAGATTATCAATTAACGGATTAGATAAAATTAGTAATCAACCATTAGAGAATAGTAATAATATTTTAATTTGTAATGGTGAAATATTCAATTACAAAGAATTAATTAATGAATTTGAATTAATAGACGAATATAAAACAAATAGTGATTGTGAAATAATTTTACATTTATATAAAAAGATTGGTATTAAAAAAACTCTTCAAAAATTAGATGGTGAATTTTCATTTGTATTATATGACCCTACTATTAATAAAGTATTTATCAGTAGGGATCAATTGGGGATTCGATCTTTATTTATTGGTAAAAAAGATAATGAAATATTAATTTCGAGTGAAGCAAAATCAATAGATGATAGTTTTAATGTACTTCAATTTCAACCAAGAAATTATATGGTTTTAAATCTAAAAAATAATCATACTTTTACAGATTCATATTTTGATTTTGATAATAATTCTATTTCAGAAAATTTAAGTGAAGAAGAACATATATTAAATATTAAATTTTTAATGGAAAATGCTGTAAAAAAAAGACTAATGAGTGATAGAAATATTTGTTGTTTATTATCAGGTGGATTAGATAGTACTATTGTAACTGGTTTAGTATCTAAATATTTAAAAGGTAAAAACTTAAATACATATTCAATAGGGATGAAAGGATCTGTCGATTTAAAATATTCACAAATAGCTGCTGATTATTTTAAAACAAATCACACAATAATTGAATTAACTACAGAAGAATTTTTAAATGCTATTGAAAAAACTATTTATCAAATAGAAAGTTATGATGTTACAACAGTACGAGCTTCTATTGGTAATTATTTAGTATCATGTTATATTAGAGATAATAGTAACGATAAAGTTGTTTTTTGTGGTGATGTTTCAGATGAAATCTTTGGAAGTTACAAAGGTTTTTATTATTCACCAAATGAAAATAAATTTTATGAAGAAAATTTAAAAATGTTAAAAAATATTAATTATTTTGATGTATTAAGATCTGATAAATCAATAAGTGGTGCTGGTCTAGAAGCAAGAGTACCGTTCAGTGATCCAGATTTAATAAAATATGTAATGAATATTAATCCAAAACATAAAATGTTTAAAAATAGAATGGAAAAATATTTAATTAGAAAATCATTTGAAGATTTAATGCCAGAAGAATTAACATGGAGAGTAAAGACAGCATTTTCGGATGGTGTAAGTAATGAAGAAAATCCATCATATAAATTAATACAAGATTTTATAGAAAATAAATATTCAGACCAAGATTTTTTGGAAAAGTCTAACAAATATATATTTAATACTCCATATGATAAAGAATCCTTATTTTATAGAGAAATTTTTGAATCTTATTATCCGAATAAAGATAATTTAATTCCTTATTTTTGGAAACAGCCATTTATGGGTGAAAAAGATCCTTCTGCTTGGTTAGCAGAAAAAAATATTAGTTCAACTTCAAGTTTAAAAGAAGCATAATTTATTTTTATTTTTTTAAATATTTATAATATTACTAAAAATATTATAATAATCAATGATAAATTAAAATCTATTTATAAAATATAATGCCTAAAGGAAAAAAAGATGTTAAAAAATCAAAACCATCTAAAAAAAAAGATATTGGATTAGAATTGAATATTAAAAACAAAAATTATAATTTAGTAAAAGTAAAAAAGAATTATTTGAATGCTATTTCATTAACAATTTTTGTCATGGTAATTTTAGTTATTTTGATTGGTTATATTATATATTATTTAAATAATTTAAAAAGTTGTCAATGTTTTCAAGATAGTAATGAAAATAATTCTGCTAATTTAGATTATTTAATTATAATAGAATCACTAGGATTAGCAATGAATATAATAATTATTATTAATTTAGTAAGTTTATATATGCAGATTAATAAAATTAAATCTGGAGGAGCGTATAGTTATACTACATTATTGTCATTATATATAGGTATTATTTTATATTTAATAATTTATGGATTCTTCGTATATAATGTATTCTTACTAAGTCAAAATGTAAAATCAGATTGTGTATGTGCATTACATCCTATTAGATATTTATTATATATCCAAGCAGCAATTATTTTATTTTATTTAATATTAATGGTTTTTGGAATATTTTTAATATAAGATTAATTAAAAAATTATGTGAATTAAATATATATGAGTCAAAAATATTCCAATTTTGATATGATTTTTACAATCAAAGATAACATAAAATGTTTAGTTGAAACAGGAGAAAATAAATTCAAAATAAGAAATAATAAAATTTATTTTGAAAATAATCATATAAATAAAAAATTAGATACAAACAAAATAGCTATACGTAAAGGAAAATTTATTATTTCTACAGATAATGAAAGTTTAATTTTTGGTATTGATGATTCAGATGAAAATATTTCAATAACTGGTCATTTTTTTGTAAAAACTAAAATAATGAAAGATAAAAATATAAAATTTTATAAAGATACTATTGATATTGAAGTAAAAAATAATATTAAAGATAATAAATTATATGTTTTAGATTTAACCGAACAAATTTATGAAATACCGCTTATTTATAATGAAACTTGTAATAAAAATTTATGTATTAGTTCAAAACATCAAAGTTATGGTATAAATAATTTTGGTGACGAAATAAATATTACCAGATTAAGTAATTATGTGAATCAAGTAAATTGTTCTAAATCAAATGTTTATAGACATAGAAAATTAATATACCAACAAAATCTATATACTATGATGAGATTATATCCACATAAATTTCCAATCACCTCTAAAGCTAAATTATTATATAACAATAAAACTCATCAAAGAATATACAGTAATATGTGGTGGAGACAATTTGGTACATCACAAGGATTACCTGTAAATGATAATTTCGGTGGTTTTAATTTAGTTGGAAGTGATGTACGTTATACAAACTAAATTTTTAAACATATTTATATTTAAAGAAATAATATTATATATAATTATCTTATAATAAATCTCTCATAGCTCAGTTGGTCAGAGCATACGACTGTTAATCGTGAGGTCACAGGTTCGAACCCTGTTGAGAGAGACTATATTATTCATTAATAAAATTATTATTAATGAATATTATATTTATATAGTTTATAAATATATTCACAAATAAAATATAAATTATTATTATGAATCTATTTAATAATATTATAATTAATAATAAGAATTATAAATTTATTTTATTAGATGTTAAACAATTAACTATATTTTTAGATAATAATAATTTAAGAGATTCATTTATCCAAATCATTAAAGAACATAAGTCAGATTATAATATTGAAAAATTAATTAATGATAGCAATAAATTATCAAATAAAATTACTAAATTTTTTATATTATATAAAAAAAATACAGTTATTCATATTGAAAGATTTGTTTATATGATTAATAGTAATTCTACATATTTAGATTTTATACATACAAATATAGATTATAGAAAAAAGGGTATTGGTAACGCATGTTTATATTTATTAATTTCAAGAACAAAAAATAAATTTAAAACTTATGAATTAAAGGTAAGAAAGAATAATTATGGTGCTATAAAATTATATAAAAATAATAATTTTAAAATAATAAGTATAATTCAACAAAAAAATAATAATAAAATAATTGATGTTCTGATAATGAAATTATTAATTTAATTTATTTTATATTCATAAAATTATAAAAATATAATTTCACTTATTTGGAATAAAACTACTTAAAGATATATATATAGTAATATATAACCATATTAGGTTAAATTTTCTAAATTTTCCGAAATGTAAAATTATTTGGTTAAACCAATAATTTTATATATATTATAATGTTGTAATAACATTATATAATTTAATTTTCTATGTGAAAATTAAATCAAAAAAACAACAAATATTTTACTCATCATTAATCCAAATGTTATTAATCCTAATACAACTTTAAATGTATGTACATAATCACTATCTTGAGGTTCAATTAAAAAATCAAAATCTTCAATATTATTATTTGTATGGATTACTTCACCTTCTATTTCATTTTTTATTAAATCATTAATGTATTTATCTTTTTGAATATAGCACATTATATATATTTTTTTTCTATTTCAAAAAATCAATTTTTATAAATATATTGAAATAAAATGATTTATAATTTTATTAAATATAGACCATTTTTTTATAATTATATTTAAATAATATTCTTGATCTTGATATGCTTTTTTTATATCTAATAAAGATTTATTGAATAACATTATATCATAAAAATTATATACAAAACATTTTTTATTGATTTTATTAAAATGATTTATAATTAAATTTATTCTCTTATTAACTAAAAAGTGTATATCATTACATAATTTAAGATAATTAAATAAAATATTAATATATTCTTTATGAAAGTGGTTTTTATCTGTTTTAATGATTTTATAAATTTTTATTAAATAATTTAATTTTTTAATTTGAGTAACTTCAATCATTTCAATCATAATATTTTTTCATAAAATAATTTAAATAAATATATTAATAAATAATATGGGGAATTTTAATTCCAAAATACATATAAAAAATGAAATGGAAACAAGATTAAATGAAGATTTTGTTGGTATTCAAGATGTAAATTCAGATAATAATCAAAAAAAAGAATTAATTAATCAAATAAATAAATTAAATAAAAAAATAGAAATTCAAAATATAAAAATTAAATCTTTACAATATGAAATAAATGTAAAAAATGATAGATTAAGAATGTATGGTGAATCCATTAAATAATATTATTTTAAATAATTTTTAGAATATAATCATTAACTAAAAAT
>MDSV01106594.1_pt1 | contig 11637 bp, 12 predicted proteins | sample 810851 | NCBI WGS metagenome assembly MDSV01 (sample SAMN05326640, study PRJNA326480) | marine metagenome | isolation source: seawater | place: Atlantic Ocean: North East | collected 2012 | reverse complement strand
GGTGTTTCAACAGATGGAAGTTTTGAAATTGTTAAAAAAAACTTAGATTTCATTGATTATTTTGTTAGTGAACCTGACTTAGGAAATTATGATGCAATAAACAAAGGGCTTTCATTGTGCACTGGAGATCTAATAGGAATAGTTAATGCTGATGACATTTTATTACCGAATGCCACTTCAATACTAATAGACTATTATAAAAAATATCCTGACGTTGATTTTTTTTTTGGATCTGTAAAAAAACATTGGGGAACTATAAGTGGTTACTATCCAAGAAAGATTAAATATTCTTGGTTTTTTTATACCAGTCACTCGACAGGTTTTTTTATTAAAAAAAAAGCAGCTGAAATAAATGGAAAATATTCTTTAAAATATAAATATTCCTCGGATTTTGACTATTTTTATAGATTAATTGTTCATAATAAATTTAAAGGTATGGCTACAAAAAAAAATGAGTTATTTGGAATATTTAGACCTGGTGGGATCTCTCACACATTAGATAAACAGGAACATTTCTTTGAAAAAATACAAATTCGAATAGATAATAACCAAAATAAGTTTTTTATTTTTTGCATGTTTATAATTAAATATTTAATAAATTTGAAAAGTAAGGACAAAATTAAGTTTATTAAATTTTATGATTTTTTTAAAAAAAATTTTATATAGTTTATTTTTTTTTAACATTAAAAAAAACAGCAATAGGATAGATATCTTTTAAGTCATAACTAACAAATTTAGACAAAATATAATCTAATAAAAAAGCAAAAGTGAATAAAAAATAATTTAAAAATGGGATTTTTCTTGTGAAATCTGAGATCATTGAAAAACAAACACAAAATGGTCCAAATCCAACATTTTCAATTTTTATTATTTTAAAACTTTTATTAAAAAGTTGATTAAAATATGGTTTTGTAAATCTCAAATAATCCGATGGCGCTGCATGAAATCTATATAAAAATGGAGAAGATCCTATAAGAAGTCCATTTTTTTTTAATATCTTAGAAATTTGATTTTTTGCGTTTTCAGCATCTGTTATATGTTCCAGTACATTAAATAAAAGAACAGTATTAAAAAAATTTTTTTTAATACTTATATTTTTATTAAGATCAACATTAATTATGTCTTTATTTTTTATATGCTTATCACTATAAAAAATCCTTTCAATTTTCTTTTTTTTCATAATATGTATGAAATTTTTATTTGAATTTGGAGTTGCTCCAAACTCGATAACGTTGCCATGAACTGTTATTTTCTTACTATAAAAATTTTGGAGTATTCTGCACAAGCTTTTATTCTGAGAAATACCTAATAAAGTTTCAAAAAAAATATTTAAACTAAACATCTACAAATTTTTCAAATTTTTTTTATACCAATCAACAGTCCTGGATATTGATTCATCCAAATTAAATATTGGTCTCCAATTTAACTCTCTCATAATTTTATTATAATTTAGCCTTTGATTTTTAATTTCTGATTTTGAAAAATTTTTAATTACATAATTTGTTTTTTTATTCATAATTGAGTAAATTTTTTTTACTATTTCAATAGTTGTTAAATTGTATTTTGATCCAATGTTATAAATCTTTAGTCTTGATTTTGACTTAGATAAATATTTATAAAGTTTAAAATAAGCTCTTGATACATCATCAACATATATGTAGTCTCTTTTTTGTTTTCCAGAAGATCTAATAATTAATTTTTTATTTTTTAATATTGACAAAATTGTTTCTGGAAAAATTCTTTTTAAATTAAGGTCACATTCCCCAAAAATATTTGCAGACCTAATTATTCCTACTTTAACTCCAAAAGTATGACTGTAAGATTGAGAAATTAAATCTGAGCTTGATTTTGAAGTATCATAAGGAAAATTTGCCTCCAATTTATCATTTTCTAAATAAAATTTTTTTTTTAATTCTCCATAAGCCTTGTCTGATGAACTGTATAAAAACGGAATTCTTAATTTTCTTTTTCTAATAGCCTCTAAAAAATTTATTGTTCCAAATACATTTATTTTAAATGTTTCATATGGATTACTAAGTGCTTTTAAAACTTGGGTTTGCGCTCCTAAGTGAAAAATACAAGAAAAATTATATTTTTTTAAAATTTTTTCTACAAATTTTTGTTCACAGAAATTCCCTTTTTCAATAACTAGGTCTTTTGTTTTTGGAAAAAAATTTTTTCTTTTTAATTTGTAGTCTAAAATTACTACTTTCGATTTTTTTTTTAGCAGGTAGTTTACTAGGGATACACCTAATAAACCAAATCCACCTGTTACTAAATAAATTTTTTTCAATGTTATAGAGTAAATATTAATTTTCTGTAATTTTTTTTTATATTATCTAGATCTATTTTTCTATCAATATTAAAAAAGAAACCATTATGGTTATATGCTATAATTTTATTATTTTTTATTAGTGATTTCATAAATTTATCTTCTAATTCATAATTTTTTTTATAGAATTTATTGAATATTTCTTTTGAAAAAAAATAATAACCAATGTTTATTGGATCTTTAAGAAGAGGTTTCTCTACAAAAGATAGTATTTTTTTTCCTTTAATATTAAGATGTCCATACTGAGATTTGACATTTTTGCATGCAACTATAGCTTTCTTATATTTTTTAAACAAATTAAAGTAATTCTTAAAATTAATATTTGCTATTCCATCTCCATATGTAACAATAAAATTACTATTTTTTAGATACTTTAAAGAATTTTTTATTCGGTTTAATTTGGAAGTTTTTTTTCCTGCATTAAATAACAAAATATTAATGCTATTTTTGTCGATTACTCGAAATTTATTTTTATGAATTAAAATTTTACGATTATTTATTTTTTTTTTATTTTTAAAAAACTTATAAAAATAAGATTTTTTGTTGCCTAATGGAAATATAAAATTATTTATATTGTATTTACAAAAATATTTCATTTGATTTTCGAGTAATGACCTTTTATTTAACATTATTAATTGTTTAGGAGGTTCATTAATTTTTGAAAAACGAGAACCACGTCCTCCAACTAATATAATTGCAGTAAAATTTTTACCTATCTGCATTTAAAACACCTTTATAAAGATCTATATACTTTTTTGAAACCTGATTTGAAGAAAAATTATTTTCAACAAAATTTAAACATTTATCTTTAAAATATTCTTTATTATTCTTTAATTGATTTAAAAGCCAATTTACACCATTATCAAAATCATTTTTATTCATATATTTTGCTAAATAACCTGTTTGTTTGTGCTTGATTGCATCTGATAAACCAGTATTTTCAAATCCTATACTAGGTGTTCCACATGATGCAGCTTCTATTGCCACTTGGCCAAAAGCCTCCAATGTACTAGGTGTAAGCAAAATATCAGAAGCTGAATAAATAAATTTTAATTTATCTGACTTACCGTTAAAGGTCTCATTAATATTTATTATTCTATTATTGTTTATTTCTACTGAATTATTTTTTCCTACATTTAAAAGTATAATATTTTCTTTGTTTTGTGTTGAATTTTGAAAGTAATCTTTAATGTAGCCGAACCCTTTTCTAAAATCTTTAATTCCATTAGTTGACATAAATAATAATATATTTTTATCCAAAGGAAGATTTAAATTTTTTCTAGCTGTAATTTTATCAATTGGTGACCACAAATTATTATTAATTGTACATGGCACATATTCTGTTTTATACTTATTAAACAATTTGCTCTCCTCTGTTTTTTCTTTTAACCAATTACTTATACAAATAATTAGCTTAATATTATTTCCCCAGTATTTTTTTTTTTTACACCACAAATAACGATTTAAATCTATACCATGCTCACTAATAGTTTTTTTTGTTTTATTGTATCCTAACTTGTATCTGTCGTTATTTGAATAATGCTCTCCCCCACACATTGGCCACATATCATTAAAAGTCCACACAATTGGGATTTTTATTTGTGATATTTGTTTAATCGAAATTAATTCGTTATTTATCCAGTGAAGATTTACTATATCAGGTTTAATTTTCTCTATTTTATCTAATATTTGAGAACTAAAAATATTTAATGAGTGAGAGTATTTTCCGTCATGCTTATAGATATATTTTTTTTGTCTAGCAATTTTTATTTTGAACTCATTAAAATATTTCTCTGATTTTTTAATAGGACCTATTACGTCTTGATCTGTTGATAATTTTTGTGCAACTAAAACTTTGGAAGATATACCCGCGTTTCGCAGGGAGCTATGAAGTCTCATCATTGCTATAGAGGCACCACCTAAAGTATCAGAGTATCCAACATGTAAAATTTTCATATATTCTTTTCAAAATTTTTAAGTTTTCTATCAAATTGCCTCAAGTTTTTAACAACAAATAAATTAGTTTTATTTTTCAATTTTATTTTTAAATGCAAATTGATTTTATTAAAAATTTTTCTAGTTTCGTTAATATTTTTAAAATTATATTTAAAACCTTTATCTCTTATAAAAGAATTTTTTACTGATTTATTAAAATTAGTGTCAACTATAATTACTATATTAGGCAGAGGGACTGACCGTAAATATTTATTTATTCTGCTTTCTAAAACGTTAATTTTAACATTTTTTTTATATAATTGATAAACTTTCTGAATTAATCCCTCATCATTATAAATATTATAATTCTTATTTCTATCTAAATAAAAAGAACATAAATCTATTTTAAAATTATCTATTGAAGTTTTTTTGGAAAAATTATTTAGATCAGTCAGTTGAAGTAACGAATTAAAATTTCTTATAGCAGGATTTAATTTATATTTTTTGATCAAAAAATTTAGCTTTTTTTTTAAATACTTGTATTCTGTTTTAAATATAAAATTTGATTCAAATTTCATTTTCTTTTTATATTCATAAAAGCTTTTTAAAAATAATTTATTTAGTAGATTAGTAGAATAATAATCAAAAAAATATTTATCAGATTTTATAATTTTTATTTTTTTTTTGTTAAAATTTTTTATTAATTTTCTACTGAATAAAGTTTTTCCAGCTCCAGGGTAACCTATAAATTCAATAAAAATATTCATCTTTGAATCATTTTAATAATATTTCTTCAGCATCTAAATTTTTAATATTAAGTTTTTGAGAAATTTTTTTATCAAAGATATAAATTCTGTCTTTGATTTGACTATTTAGAAACTTAAATAAGTATTCATCAACACTTCCTCTATTATCTGTCATTTTTCCTTTATTGTAATAATGCTTTCCACCTTGAAAACCAAGACCAGATAAAATTAAATTTGCATCAGGATACTTTTGTGCTGCGTATAACATCGCAAAAAAACCTGTTGATGCTCCCATAAACCCATTCATGAAAAAACCGCTTATGATATGTTTAAATTTATTTTTTATTTTTACCTCATAATTTGTTTCTGCCAGGAATAAAGATATGACTCCCATTTTAAAAAATTTTCTTTGAAATAAAATCTGTTGTGTTTTTGTGAATTTGATAATTTGTAATTTTTTCTTAAATAATTTTGATATATCCGAATATATATTCTCATAATCTCTTATTACTACTCTATCTGGTTCAGACTCAATAACTCTTGATTTGATATGATCTAATTTAGTAAATGATCTTGCGCCAATAATGCTAGTATGTTCAATATTTTTGAAATTATTAATGTATATTTTAGCTAATTCAGCACTACCATTCGATGAAAAAATTTCCATAAACTCTAATTTTGGTATTTTTGCAGGAGGTTTAGAGCCTAATATTAGTACACTGCTCTTCATTAAAATAATTTTTTAAGTTCTTTAAAGTTATTAATTTTTATTTTTGATTTAATTTTTTTTATTTCATATCCGTAAGTAGTAAAAATAAAATTTACCCCTGCATTTTTTGCAAACTTTGCATCTACATTCATATCACCAATATAATAGCAATTTTTTTTTTTGATTTTCTCTTGTTTAATAATTTTATATATTTGATGGGGAAATGGTTTGGGTTTTATAAAATTGTTTGGAGTGAGTACGTGCTTAAATTTCAAATTATATAAAGAGATGATTTTTTTTGTTCTTACTCTGTCTTTAGATGTAATAACTGCAGTAATATATTTTCTTTTGTGTAAATATTTCAAAACTCCTTTGACATTTGGGTAAATTTTTATTTTGTTAAAATATTTTTTTGAATAAAAATTATAACTCCTTTTAATACCTCCTCTATTATTTTTAATCTTTAAATTTTTTGTAATAATATCAAATGGTAAACCAATATTTTTTCTATACTCATCAAATTTAATATTAAGTCCGTATTTGTTAGATACGCATTTCCAAGAAATTTCCATATTTTTAATTGAATTTATCAAGACTCCGTCTAAATCAAAAATTATAATTTTTTTTTCAATAGGCATTTTTGTATTTGTCTTTTTTAAATACCTCTATTGCCTTTAAATAATCTTCTTTTATATCAACTGAAAATGTATTTGATTTAATTGAGAAGGTACCTATTGACAAATTGTTTTCCAAAGCTCTTAATAGTTCTATCCCCTCAATTTTTTCTAAATACGACTCTTTACACATACAATACTTTTTTAATGCTTTAGGTTTAAATGATATAATTGATAAATGTTTATTATAATATTTTGGTTTCTTTTTGAATTTATAGGGTATAATTGACCTACTAAGATACAAAACTCTGTTAAACCTATCTGCAACAACCTTAACTACATTTTTTTGATCAGGATTTTTAAATTTTAAAGTAGGGAGAACAATGTCAAAATGAGGATTATTTTTATGAAATTCTATAACCTTATCAATATGTTTAGGATCAAGTAGAGGCTCATCTCCTTGTATATCAATTATTAGACTTGCCTTTATTTTTTTTGAAACCTCATTAATTCTCTCTGTGCCATTTTTATGTTTTTTTGAAGTTAAAAGAGCATTACCACCATTTTTTTTAACAATATTCTGAATTAGCTTGCTATCAGTACATACAATAAGTTTGTCTAATTTTTTAGATAGATTTGCTCTTTTAAAAGTATGAACTATAATTGGTAAGTTTTCTATCTCGAGAAGAGGTTTTTTTTTCAGTCTTTTAGAATTTAATCTTGATGGTATAAGACCTAATATCATGTTTTTTGATTTTTTTAAGTTTAATTGTTAAATATTATAAACTAAATATCATAAATTTTATATATGAATACAAATTATTCAATTGATGTAATAATTCCTGTAAAAGAAAGGTACAATCTATTATTAAATGCCCTAGAAAGCATTCAAAACCAAACCATTACTCCTAACAATGTATGGATAATTGACGATTGTTCTAATGAGGAAATTAATAACTTTAAAAATTATAAATTTAAAATTAATTTAATTAGAAATACTTCTAACAAAGGACCGTCCTATTCTTGTAATCTTGCTGCAAAAAAATCTTCTTCAAAATATATTGCCATATTAGAAACCGATGATTTGTGGAAACCAACTAAAATTGAAAAACAATTAATTAAAGCTGAAAATAATGACTTAGATTTTGTTTATTGTAATTATTTTACGAATAAAAATAAAAATAACCAAAAATTCTCAAATGACAAAAAAGAAGTGATAGATCTATTGCTAAAAATGTGGTCTTGCCCGAATCCTTCTACCTTTCTTTTTAAACGAAATTCATTCTTGCTACTAAAAGGGTTTGATGAAACTATGATTGGAACACATGATCATGATCTATGGATAAGACTTGCTCAATCAAATTTAAAATTTGATTTCGTTAATGAATATCTAGTAGAAATTGAAGATTATAATCCCAATCAAATGTCAAGAGATTATAGACAGAGAATAGAATCAATTAATCATTTTTGTCTAAAACATAAGGAATTTATAATTAATAAGAGAAGTGATAATTTTTACAATTCATATAAAAAAGAATTATTAGCTAGAGCACTTATGCCAGGTATTAAAAAATCAATTAAAGAATTAGATATATTGGGTTTTTTTAAAATACTTTGGTTTATAGTTTTTTCAAAAGTATTTTACAGAAGACTAAAACAATATTTTAAAATTTAAATGGACAATACAAAAAATTATTTTTATGGAATTGATTTTTTAAGATGGTTTGCGGCTTTTGGAGTTGTCTTGTATCATTACTCGCTTCATTTTAAAGTTGAAGAAGTAAATTATAGCAGTTTTTTAAATTTTTTAATATTAAATAGAGATTTTGCACAACAATTTGTATGGCTTTTCTGGGCAATATCTGGTTTTGTTTTTACAAATATTTATGTTCACAGGGAAACTAATTTAAAAAATTTCTTCATATCTAGATTTGCTAGACTTTATCCTTTGCATTTTATTACTTTAATTATTGTCATGATTTTGCAGTTTATAAGTATAAAAAAATTTGGATATTCCCAAGAAGGCTATATAAATGATCTATATCATTTTATTCTTAATATATTCTTTGCATCTGATTGGGGTTTACAAAGTAACTGGAACTATAATGTGCCTGTCTGGTCTGTTTCAATTGAAATTCCAATATATTTTCTTTTCTTTTTTACTTTATTTTATTTAAAAAAATTTAAATTAGTTTTTTCTATTTTTATTGCTTTATCGTGTTATTACTTATTTCCTAGTTTGGAAAATCTTAACCTAAATCAATGGCAAAGATTGGCTATATTTAATTTCAAAACTTGTATTTTTTATTTTTTCTCTGGTTCATGTGTTTACTTTATATACTTAAAGTTAGAAAATTATAGAAAACTCTTATTTTCGATTGGTTTATTTTTTATATTAATATCTATAGTTTTTTTAAACTTTAAATTTAATTTATTGATTTTAGATTTATTTCCATCAACAATTATTTTAATATTATCTTTAATATTATTTTTTGCTTGTTTTGATTATATTTTTAAAGACTATGCTAAAAGTATTTATTTACTAAGCAACACATCTTACTCTATTTATTTACTACATTTTCCATTACAATTATTAATTTTGATAATTTGTGAGGAGTACTCTTTCAGTCTTGAAAATTTTGTAAATATTTTTTATTTTTTAGCTTTTTTGATTATTTTACAAATAATGGCTTTGATATCTTTTTTATACTTTGAAACTCCAATGAGAAGATACTTAAATTCAAAATATAAATAGATTTATTATAACTATAATTTTGTTATTTAAATTTAACTTGATATTTAACAAATTGTTATTTAAATACTTTTTTTAATCAGAGGTATGTAAATGAAAAATAATAAGCAAATTATTTTTGGAAGTCCAGACGTTGGTTATGAAGAGATTAACGCCGTGAAAAAAGTAATTTTATCAAAATGGATCGGTACTGGACCTGTTTCTAAGCAATTTGAAGATAAATTTAAATCTTATAAAAATGCAAATTATGCTTTAGCTGTAAGCTCATGTACGTCGGCTATCCATATTAGCTTGCTAACATTGGGCATTGGTCATGGAGATGAAGTTTTGGTAACTCCAATGACTTTTTCCTCGACTATTAATGCAATTGTTCATGCGGGTGCGAAGCCAGTACTTGTGGATATAGATCTTAAAACTTTCAATATTGACCCAGATTTAATTAAAAAAAAAATTACGAAGAAAACAAAAGGAATTATAGTTGTTCACCTAGCTGGGCTTCCATGTGATATGTTCAATATTTTAAAAATAAAAAAAAAATTTAAGCTATTTTTAATTGAGGACTGTGCACATGCTGTAGAAAGCAAATATAAAGGTAAGCATGTAGGAACTTTTGGTGATGCGGGATGTTTTAGTTTTTATTCTACAAAAAATTTAACAACCGGTGAAGGAGGAATGATATTATTAAATAAAAAAAAATATTACAAAAAAGCAAAAGTTATTAGTTTACATGGTCTGACTAAAGATGCATGGAAAAGAGCTAAAAATAATAAAGTTATTTCAAAAAATTTTCACTATGATGTTAAAGAAATTGGTTATAAATATAATTTAACAGATATTAATGCCTCTATTGGTTTAGTTCAGTTAAAAAAAATTGAAAAGAATCTGAAAAAACGACAATTATTATTCAATGAGTATAAAAAAAATCTAGCTGGATTGCCAATTTTGATTCAAACATATAACAGAAAAATTGTTAGACATGGTTGCCACTTATTTATAGTTGCACTCGATAATAACAAAACAAAAAGAAATAGAGATAGTTTGTTCTCTTATCTGTCACTACGCAAAATTGGGTGTGGGATTAATTATAAATCAGTTACTGACATGACTATATTTAAGAAAAAATTTGGATGGCATAACAAAACATGCAAAAAATCTAAGTATTTGGGAGATAATACAATTAGTTTGCCTATTCATCCCAATATGAACAAATCACATGTTAGGTATATCTGTGATTTAGTAAAAAAATTTTTTATGTAGAAAAATTTCTTGAGGGAAGCAACATACAATTAATATATTTTGAACTTTTAGAATATCTTGCATTAACTTGATTAAGTTTGCTTCTGAAGTAATTATCTAAACTAACATCATATTTAACCTCTAGAATTATATTGTTAAAATTTTGAAAAAAATTTTTTTTAAATTTGTTAATTTTTTTGTATTTTATATTTCTGTCAATTGTAGCTCTAATCAAATTATTTGAAGAAATTAAGTATGTTCTTTGATAAGTTACATGAATTTTTGGTTTTAAAAAATTCTTCTGAAGAGTTGATTGGCTTATACTATTATTAAAATAATGATAATTGCCATTTATTCTCGTATCAAGGTTTTTTTTTACTTTAATTATTTTTTTTTGTTTGTATGATTTTAATGCTTCTTTATATTTAATCTCTAAAACTGGTTTAGCAATAAGATGTTCTGAACCATACCATCTTATTCTATATTTTTTTCTTTTTTTTTCTCCCTCAATATTATCCTTTATGCTCGTTAGGTTTTTATTGTCGAAGTAAATTGAATTTACAATTCTTTTTTTATGATGAATTTTAAATTTGAGATTAGATCTAAATAATCGTAACAATAATTTTTCATAATCTTTTTTATTATAAATCCATTTTTTTTCATATCTAAAAGGTTGATTAATATTTTTTTTTTTCATATTAAAATTTATTTTTCAACAAATAATTTTTATTTGCTTTAATGATAAATTGTTTTGTTATATTTTTTTCCAAAAATCCAAAGGTTTCCAACTTATATCCCTTATAATTTTCAAACCAAATTTTTACTATATTTAATAATCCAGGATAACTTTTTTCAAAGTCACCTATACTTGAAATTTGACTTGATAAATTGCTATCATGTAAAACTCCAATAACTTTATTATCAATAAATCCTCCATCCTTTAAAGATAACATTCCTATAATTCTTATCTTAACCATAGAACCTATCTCTAATTTCTGACCTAAAACTAATACATCAACTGCATCACCGTCACCGCCTTGATCAAATGAAACTAAAGTTTGAGGTATAAAACCGTAATTTGCAGGATATCCTAAATAATTGATAGTTCTAGGTACTCCATTATTAAATTCTCTTTGAATTTTTTTACCATCTTTCGTTATTTCCCATTTTTCATTTGAACCACTGGGTATTTCTATGATTGCATGATAAATGTTTTTTCCACTAGAGAAACTATAATCATCTAACAAATTAAATTGAAATTCTTTTACAAATTGCTCGCTATAACTGTAAGAAAATTTAAAAAAAAATAAAAT
>MDSV01092668.1_pt1 | contig 11637 bp, 9 predicted proteins | sample 810851 | NCBI WGS metagenome assembly MDSV01 (sample SAMN05326640, study PRJNA326480) | marine metagenome | isolation source: seawater | place: Atlantic Ocean: North East | collected 2012 | reverse complement strand
CAAAAAAGGTAAACTCAAAAAAAATTTTTCTGTAGTTATACCTCCTCCCAATGTTACAGGAAGGTTACACATGGGACATGCACTTAATAACAGTCTCCAAGATGTACTTGTACGATTTAATCGTATGAAAGGTTACGAAACTTTATGGCAACCAGGTACTGATCATGCAGGAATTGCTACTCAGGCTGTTGTAGAAAAAAATTTAGAAAAAGAGGGAAAAAATAAAAATAATTTAGGAAGGGAAAAATTCATAGAAAAAGTTTGGGAATGGAAGGAAGAGTCCGGTGGAATAATTTTAGATCAACTTAAAAAATTAGGTTGCTCTTGTGATTGGTCTAGAACCAGATTCACCATGGATAAGGATCTTTCTAACGCAGTAATAAAAGTTTTCGTTGAGTTGTATAATGATAAATTGATTTACAAAGATAAAAAATTAGTAAATTGGGACACACAACTACAAACAGCAATCTCTGATTTGGTGGTAGTACAGAAAGATCTTCAATCACAACTCTATTACATTGATTATCGATTAAAAAACTCAGAAGCTAAAATAGCAATAGCTACTACAAGACCAGAAACAATGATGGGTGATACAGCGATTGCCGTAAATCCTAAGGATAAAAGATATATTAATCTAGTAGGAAAAATTGTAAAAATTCCAATAGTCAATAGAGAAATAAAGATAATAGCAGATCATTACGCAGATCCAGATCAAGGCACTGGTGCGGTAAAAATAACTCCAGCTCATGATTTTAATGATTATGAGGTTGGAAAAAGAAATAATCTTGAAATAATAAATATTTTTGAAAAAAACGGAAAGATTAATGATAATGGAATTAAAAACTTTATTGGATTAGATAGATTTGAGGCGAGAAAACTTTTAGTCAAACAACTTAAAGATGAAGGCAATCTTGTTAAAATAGAAACTATTAAAAATAAAGTCCCTTACGGCGATAGATCTAATTCAATAATTGAACCGTTGTTAACCGAACAATGGTTTGTAAATGCAAAAAAATTATCAAAAAAACCAATTAAGATAGTCAACCAAGGTAAAACATCTTTTTTTCCAAATAATTGGAAAAAGATATTTTTTCAATGGATGAAAAACATTGAACCATGGTGCATATCACGTCAAATCTGGTGGGGTCATAGAATTCCAGCTTGGTATGATGAACACAATAATATTTATGTTGCCGAAAATGAAAAAATTGCACTTTCTCTTGCTAAGAAAAAAAATAAAAATAAAAAAATTAATTTAAAACAAGAAACAGATGTTCTTGACACATGGTTTTCCTCAGCTTTATGGCCATTTGCTACATTAGGTTGGCCAAAAAAAACAAATGAGTTATCAAAATTCTATCCTACCTCAGTTCTTGTAACTGGCTTTGATATAATTTTTTTCTGGGTTGCAAGAATGTTAATGATGGGAAATTACTTTAATAAAAAAACACCATTCCACAAAGTTTATGTGCATGCTTTGGTTAGAGACGAAAAGGGACAAAAAATGTCCAAATCAAAAGGAAACGTAATTGATCCTTTAGAACTCATAGAAGAATTTGGCGCAGATAGTTTAAGATATACACTTATATCAATGGCTTCCCCTGGAAGAGATGTAAAACTTTCAAAAGATAGAGTAACCGGCTATAGAAATTTTATTACTAAAATTTGGAGTGCGAATAATTTTTTGGAATTAAATAATTGTAAATTTGAAAAAAATATCAATCTTAAATCAATCAAGCTTCCAATAAACCAATGGATTTTTAATGAATATATTAAAACACAGAATTTAGTATCTGAAAATTTAGAAACGTTTAGATTTGATGAGGCTGCTAAACATGTATATCAATTTGTTTGGCATTCATATTGTGACTGGTATTTAGAGTTTTTAAAACCAATTTTTAATTCAAAAAACAAATCACAAAAAAATGAAGCAAAAAATTTTTCATCATTTATGATGTCTAATATACTCAGGATCCTTCACCCATTTATTCCATTTTTTACCGAGTCTATTTGGATTAAAAATGATTATAAAAGAATTTATAAAGAGCCTTTAATTTTAACTTCATGGCCAACATACAAGAATTTTAAAATTTTTGATAAAAATCAAAAAAATGTAAATGATTTAATTGAGATAATTTCTAATATAAGGTCTACTAAAGCTGAACTTAAAATAATTCCTAAACTATTTTGTGATTTATCTTTTTCTGAAAATTCAATTAATCTTAAAAAATTGATTCTTGAAAATTTTGATCTTATTAAACAAATAGGTAGAGTTAATAAAATTTTAAAAAGTAAAAAAGATAATATAAACACCATTGATATTTTGGTTCTTAAAGAGAAATTATCATTAAGTTTTGACGCAGGTATAGATTTAATTTCTCAAAAAGAGAGAATTTCTCAAAAGTTAGAAAATTTAAAAAAGAAAAGTGACCAGCTCAAATCAAAGCTTAAAAATAAGGCTTATATTAGAAATGCACCAAAAGAAATAGTTCAAAATGATAAAAAATTACTCAAAGAAATAACTATTGAAGATGAGAAATTAAGAAGTATTGTATTGAGTATTAACAAAAATGTCTAAAATAAATAAGAAAAAATTACCTAGTCGGCATACTTCTTTGGGTCCAGATAGGGCGCCCCATCGTTCTTTTTACTATGCAATGGGAGAAACTGAACAAGATGTTGCTAAACCTTTCGTAGGCGTCGTCTCTACTTGGAACGAAGCTGCTCCTTGTAATACTGCTTTAATGAGGCAGGCTCAGTCTGTAAAAAAAGGTGTCAAGCAATCAGGTGGAACACCTAGGGAATTTTGTACAATTACTGTTACGGATGGTATTGCCATGGGTCATGAGGGTATGAAGTCATCTTTAATTTCAAGAGAAGTAATAGCTGACTCAGCTGAACTAACGGTCAGAGGACATTGCTATGATGCTCTAGTTGGAATTGCAGGCTGTGATAAATCGTTGCCAGGATTAATGATGTCCATGTTAAGATTAAATGTTCCAAGTGTTTTTATTTATGGAGGCTCGATACTACCTGGAAGATTTAAAGGCAAAGATGTTACAGTTGTAGATGTATTCGAAGCTGTAGGAAAACACTCATCTGGAAAAATGTCTTCGGAAGAACTTAGAGAATTAGAATTAGTAGCTTGCCCTAGCGCAGGAGCTTGCGGTGGACAATTTACAGCCAATACCATGGCCTGTGTATCAGAAGCGATAGGATTAGCATTACCTTATTCAGCAGGAACACCAGCTCCTTACGAGGAAAGAGATAAGTACGCTTTTGAAAGCGGACAAACAGTAATGAAATTATTGGAAAAACAAATCAAACCAAGAGATATAGTAACGAAAAAATCTTTAGAAAATGCTGCAACCATTGTAGCGGCAACTGGTGGCTCAACAAATGCAGCTCTTCATTTACCTGCTTTAGCTAATGAGATTGGAATTAAATTTGATTTGATGGATGTTGCAAAAATTTTTAAAAAAACACCTTACCTTGCTGATTTAAAACCTGGTGGAAAATACGTTGCCAAAGATATGTGGGAGGCAGGCGGTGTCCCTATGTTATTGAAGACTTTATATGATGGAGGCTTTATTCATGGAAATTGCATGACGGTAACAGGAAAAACAATGAAGGAAAATTTAAAAGAAATTAAATTTGATAAAAATCAAAAAGTCTTAAGAGAATACAACAATCCTTTATCTCCCGATGGAGGTGTTGTTGGTTTAAAAGGAAATTTAGCAACTGAAGGAGCTATTGTTAAAATAGCTGGATTAAAAAAATTAAAATTTACTGGTAAAGCAAGATGTTTTGATAATGAGGAAGATGCAATGAAAGCAGTTCAAACTAAAAAATACAAAGATGGTGATGTAATTATAATAAGATATGAAGGTCCTAAAGGTGGCCCTGGTATGCGTGAAATGCTATCAACAACTGGTGCAATTTATGGTCAAGGCAAAGGAGAAAAAGTTGCTTTAATAACTGACGGTAGATTTTCTGGTGCTACCAGAGGTTTTTGCGTGGGTCATATAGGTCCAGAAGCTGCATTGGGAGGACCTATAGCTTTAATAAAAAATGGAGATATAATTGATATTGATGCAAAAAAAGGAACTATAAATGTAAGATTAACAAAAGCTCAACTTGCCTCAAGAAGAAAGAAATGGAGAGCCAAAAAATCTGCATTTGGATCAGGAACACTATGGAAATATGCGCAAACAGTTGGTCCAGCTTACTTAGGGGCTCCGACTCACCCTGGAAAGAAAAAAGAAGTAAAAGAATACTCTAAGATTTAATGAAAATTAGACCAGTTATTTTATGTGGTGGTGCTGGAACAAGATTATGGCCCGATTCAATAAACAATCAAGCAAAACAATTTATAGATTTTGGGGGATGGACACTTTTTGGAAAAGCTCTTGAAAGAATAACAAGTCAAATATTTGATTATCCAATAATTAGTACTAATTTAGAATATCTAAAAGAAGTAAAGAAGCATCTTAAAAAATATAAAATTAAAAAGTATAAAATAATATTAGAACCCCAAAAAAAAAATACTGGTCCCGCCATGCTTATAAGCATTCTAATCAAAGAGATTCATGCTGATCAGCCTATAATTTTTTTTACTGCTGATCATTTAATAGAAAAAATTGGAAAATTTAATAAACTTTTAAATAAAAACAAAAAAAATTTAACTAAAAGTAACATTTTCATTTTTGGAATAAAACCTGATACTCCTTCCAAAGAATTTGGATATTTAATTACAAAAAAAAATAATAAAAATTTAAATAAAGTTACTCATTTTTATGAAAAACCAAATTATTTAAAAGCAAAAAATATAGTTAAAAAAGGAGGATATTGGAATTCTGGAATGTTTTTTATGAGAAAAGACTCAATAATAAATAATTTTAAAAAATATAACAGAAAAATGTATAAAAATTGCCTGTCTACAGTTAATCAAAGTAAATTAAAAAATAATGTTTATTATTTAAATAAAAAAAATTTTATCAAGATTACTGCTAAATCATTTGATTATACTATTCTAGAAAAGGCTAAAGATATTAATGCAATAAAGTTAGACATACCTTGGTTTGATCTAGGCAGTTGGAAAGAAATATTGTCAATGTTTAATAGAAAAAAAATTAAATATTTTAATAAAAAGAATATTTATATAAGACCATGGGGCAAATATGTAAATTTATACCTTGGCAAAAATTTTTTAATAAAAGAATTATCAATCAATAGTAATGGCATATTAAGTTTACAGAAACATTTTCATAGATCGGAACATTGGCTAGTTACTAGTGGCAAACCGAAAATTACTTTAAAAAACAAATTTATCTATAAAAAACCTAATGAAACAGTTTTTATTCCTAAAGGTACCATTCATAGAATTCAGAACCCTAATAAAAAAATAGTTAAAATCATGGAAGCGCAGCTAGGATCGATTCTTAAAGAAACTGATATAGTTCGTTACGAAGATTTTTATGGACGAGTTAATTAATTTCTAACTCAATTGGCGTATGATCTGAGGGTTTTTCTTTTGATCTAGGTTTTTTGTTTATATTAATTCTATTAATATTTTCTGTTAAATTATTAGAAAGTAAAAAATGATCTATTCTCATCCCATAATTTTTTTGCCAAGAACCAGCAAAATAATCCCAAAATGTATAATCCTGGATTTTTTTATTTTTTAATCTGAATACATCTACAAAACCTAAATTTAATAGCTCTCGAAATTTTTTCCTAATTTCTAACTTTCCCAAAGCATCATTTTCATATCTCTTAAAGTCATGCACATCAATTTCTTCTGGAATAATATTAAAGTCACCTGCTATTATCAAATTTGAATTTGTTAAAAGTTTTTTTTTTGCAATTGAAATAAATTTTTTTAACCATTTTTTTTTGTAATCATACTTATCACTTTCTATTGGATTTCCATTAGGTACGTAAATATTAATCATTTCTATTTTTTTTTTTTTCAATTGAATTTCACCGGTAATTATTCTTGATTGTTTTAGTTCGTCTTTGAAAAATTTTTTGTTAATATTTTTGATCTTTATTTTTGAGATAATTGCTACTCCATTATAACTCTTTTGTCCAAAAACGTATGAATAAAAACCTACTTTTTTGAAATCATCAAAAGGAAAATTTTCATCTTGTGTTTTAATTTCTTGTAACAGTAAAATATCAGGACTAAATTCTTTTATATAATCTAAAATGTTTGTAATTCTTGCTCTAACTGAATTAACGTTCCAAGATACAATTTTCATTAAACTGAAAAAGATAAACCGCAACCGCAAGATGAAGAGGCTTTTGGATTATTTACCACAAAGGACTCTCCGATCATTTCTTTTTTAAAATCAATTACCGACCCATTTATTATGTCTAAAGAAGCTTTATCTATTACTGCTTTTTTAAAAATAATATCATTTTTATCAATGTTGTTATCGAAACTAAAATTATATTTGAAACCAGAACAACCACCACCCTGAACTGTAATTCTAAAATATTTTTTGTCAGCGTCACTTTTTGTGATTTTTTCTATTTGCTTTTCAGCACTTTCAGTAAATTCTAATTTTTTTTCCATTATTATCTAGTATATAATCTATATAGTAAGCATGCAAAAAAATTCAATAAATTCATTATCTAAGTTAGCTGTACCTTTAAAATCAAAAGGTAGGGTATTTAATGAAAAAAAAACAAGTTTAAGAACTGATTTTCAAAGAGATAGAGACAGAATTATCCATTCTACAGCATTTAGAAGACTCAAGCATAAAACACAGGTTTTTGTAAATACAACTGGTGACCATTTTAGAACTAGAATTACTCACTCATTAGAAGTGGCCCAAATTTCAAGAACACTATCTAAATTTTTTAATCTAAACGAAGATTTATGCGAAACACTTAGTTTAGCACATGATATTGGTCATACACCTTTTGGACACGCTGGAGAGGATGAACTAAATAAATGTATGAAAAAATTTGGTGGATTTGATCATAATATACAAACTATAAGAACAGTAATTTTTTTAGAAAATAGATATTATGATTTTAAGGGTTTAAATCTTACATATGAAACTTTAGATGGATTGCTAAAGCATAATGGACCTATAAAAAATTTAAAGAAATTTAATCAAATTATAGGAAAAGATTATTTCGAAAATAGAATTAATTTTTCTTCTGCACCTGCACTAGAAGCTCAAATAGCAGCTATCTCGGATGATATTGCTTACAACAGCCACGATCTTGAAGATGGTTTAAAATCTAATCTTTTTAAACTTGAGGATTTAATTAATATATCAATTCTAAAAAATATTGTTGTTAAGCACTTAAAACAAATTAAAAAATATTCAATTGATATAGTTATTAGGCAAGTAATTAGAGAAATTATTAATGAAATGGTTAAAGATCTAATTTTTACAACAAGAAATAATATTAGAAAAAATAAATTAAAAAGTTTAAATGATGTCTATAATACTAAAAATAGAATCGTAATCTTTTCCAAGAAAATGCAAAATTTTGATAAAGAAATTAAAAGTTTTTTGAAACAAAAAATGTATTATCATAAGAAAGTAAAAAATAACACAAATAACGGAAGAAAAGTAATTAAAAAATTATTTGTTACTATTAAAAAAAATCCCCATAAATATTTAAATGTTAGTAAGTACAGTAATACAAATATTGAAAGATCAATATGCGATTTTATTGCTGGTATGACTGATAGATATGCAATAAATTTATATAATAAATCGTCATGAACATATTTGAAGAATATTTAGATAAAATAGCAAAATTATTAACGAAAAATAAAGAGTATCTTGGATTAGATAAATTGAATAATTTTAAAGGTGTAACGGTTGAGAGTCCTCCTCCAGAATTTAATTGTGACTTATCTTGCAATGCATGTCTTGTATTAGGAAAAATTAATAATTTAAATCCTTTAGTTTTAGCAAAAAAAATTACAGATCTTTTAAATGATAATTTTAAAGATTTTGAAAGTATTAAAATAGCTGGTCCAGGATTTATTAATTTTAAATTTAATGAAAAATCTTTAATTTTTAATATTAACGAGATCTTAAAAATGAATAATACTTATGGTAAAAAAAGTTCAAACAAAAGTTATAATATTGAATTTGTTTCGGCTAATCCTACAGGGCCAATGCACGTTGGTCACTGTAGAGGAGCTGTTTTTGGTGATGTTCTAGCAAATTTACTTAAATTTAACGGCAACAAAGTAATCAAAGAATATTATATTAATGACTACGGTGGACAGATTTTAAATTTTGTAAAATCGGTTTTTTTAAGAATTAGAGAAATCAAATATTCAGAAAAATTTATTTTGAAACCAAACCTTTATCCCGGTGATTATATTATTGAAATTGCAAAAAAAATTATTAACTCAAATAGAATTAAAAATTTCGATAAATTTGAAGAAAATTTTGAGATATTAAAAACGGAGTCATTAAATTATTCAATGAATTTAATAAGAACTGATTTAAAAAAATTAGGGATAGAACATGATATTTTTTTTTCAGAAACAGACTTAGTCAATAAAGATTTGGTAAAAAAAGCAATTAGCCAACTGGAAAAAAATAATTATGTAGAAAAAGGTTTTTTGGACCCTCCTAAAAGTGAAAAAGATAAAGATTGGAAAAAAACAAAAAGGTTAATTTTTAAATCTACTTTGTTTGGAGATGATACTAATAGAGCAATGCAAAAAAATGATGGTTCTTGGACTTATTTTGCCAATGATGTTGCTTATCATATGGACAAAGTAAAAAGAAAGTATGATTTTCTAATTAATATTCTTGGCGCAGATCACACTGGATACATAAAAAGAATTACAGCAGCAGTAACTGCTCTTTCAGAAGATAAAGTAAAACTAAATTGTAAAGTTTGTCAGTTAGTTAAATTATTTAAAAATGGAAAGCCGTTTAAAATGTCTAAAAGAGCAGGAGATTTTATTTCTGCTCAAGATTTGCTAAACGAAGTAAATAAAGACTCTATAAGATTTATGATGTTAAATAGAAGTAATGATGTGGAACTCGATTTTGATTTTAATAAAATATTAGAAAAAAATAAAGATAATCCAGTTTTTTATGTTCAATATGCCTATGCAAGAATTAATTCAATTTTTAGAATTATAAATAAAAAGATTAGCAATAAGAAATTGCCAGCTCTTCAAAGGCTTCCGCTAAATGACTATGAAATAAAGATTTTAAGAAAAGTTTTTCAATGGCCCAAAATAATTGAAGTTTCTTCAAATAAATTAGAGCCACATAGAATTCCCTATTATTTACATGAATTGGCCACCCTATTTCATTCATACTGGAGCAAGGGAAATGAAGAAAAAAGTTATAGACTAATTGAAAATGAAAAAATTTCTGATCACAGGTTAGCACTAATTATTTTAATTTCTCTAGTAATTGAAAACGGCATGCAAATACTTGGAGTTTCATTGCCAGAAAAGATGTGATGTTTAAAAATATAATAGACTTATTAATGATTTTAGTAATTATTTTATTCTCATTCAGTGTTTTGAGACATTACTCTTCAATAAATAATATCAATGACATTAGTTTTAAAAGAGATAATATTGAAAATACATTAAGAAATAAGATTGAAAATCTTCCTATTTTACCCAGTAACACTAAAGATGTAATTAAATTTAATTCAGGTTTCGAAAATGAAATCAAAAATTCGGAACCTAGAAGTTTTTGGCAATTATTAAAGTTGAAATGAAAAAAAAAGCAGTCATAATTAGTATCAAAGGTTATCATCTTAATAAAAAAGAAGAACTTCTATTTGAAAACGAAAAACCTTGGGGAGTTATACTTTTTAAAAGAAATATAAAAACATTTAAACAAATCAAATCTCTAATTAAAAAAATTAAAACCTTAACCAAAGATAATAAATTCCCGATCTTAATTGATGAAGAAGGAGAAAAAGTTTCTAGATTAAGTAGAATTATAAACAATCATGTTTCACAAAAAGTATTTGGTGATATTTATAGATTTTCCCCAAATTTATCAGCTAAATTATACTCAGAATATATTTCTAATCTTTGTCAAGTTTTTAAGAAACTAGGCATAAACATTAATACAGTTCCGGTTTTAGATATTTTGAGAGAAAAAACTAATAAAATCATTGGAAATAGAAGCTTTTCTTCTAGTCCATTAATAGTAAAAAAACTTGGTCATTTATGTTTAAAAAATTATACAAAGAAAAAAATTGGAACTGTTATTAAACATATTCCTGGACACGGTTGCTCTACTTCTGATAGTCATCTCACAACCCCAAAAGTAAAAGAAAAGTATAAGATTCTGAATAAGGTAGATTTTTTTCCGTTTAAATCAAATTGTTCTTTATTTGCGATGACGGCACACATAGTATATTTAGATATTGATAAGAAAAACGTTGCTACATTTTCCAAAAAAATTATTAAGGATATAATTCGAAGAAAATTTAATTTTAAAGGTATTTTAATATCGGACGATATTTCAATGCAAGCTTTGAGATATGATATTATAACTAATGCTAAGAAGTCAATTTCGGCAGGTTGTAATTTGGTTTTATATTGTGCAGGAAATCATAAAGAGAGCAAAATGCTGCTTAAAGCAATGCCTTTTATAGACCTATTTACTCAGAAAAAAACTTCAGAATTCTATAAATTTTTAAGTTAAAATAATAATATGGAATCAAATAATCAAAATGAAATTTCAATAAACATCCCAAATTATAACGGGCCTTTAGAAGTTTTACTTGATTTAGCAAAGTCTCAAAAAGTTGATTTGACTGAAATTTCAATAACTAAACTAGCAGATCAATTTTTAGAGTTTATTAAAAATAATAAAAATTTAGACCTAGAAACTGCTTCAGAGTATTTATTAATGGCGACCTGGCTAGCTTATCTAAAGTCTAAATTATTATTACCGGAAGATGAAGATGATGATTTCAAAGCTTTCGAAGTAGCAGAAAAATTAAAATTACAACTTAAGAAATTAGAGTTAATAAGAATCTTATCAGACCAAATGTTAAAAAAAAATAGACTAGGGGTACATATTTTTACAAGGGGGATAAAAGGTGGAATTAGGTCTATTAATACACCTATATATGACGTAACACTTTATGAAGTTTTAAAATCTTATTCAAATCTTCAAACTCAAAAAACTTTTCAAACAATAAATATTCCAAAATTGCCCGTTCTCACAGCTGAAGAAGCAATGAAGCAAATACAGAATAATTTCGATTTAATCAAAGATTGGAAAAACATTAATGAGTTAATACCAAAATTTTATTTGAACAAAAATATGCATAAAACAGGACTTGCAGGAATATTTGCGGCAAGTCTAGAACTAACTAAAGAAGGTTTGATAAAGATTTCACAAGAGAAAATTTTTGAAAAAGTTTTAGTAAAAAAAGTTAGTTAATGAAAAATAAAAATAAAGATAAAAATAATATCATCTCATTTCCTTCTGGAATTTCTAAAATTGAAAGACAAGTTGAAGCTATTTTATTTGCCGCATCTGAGCCATTAGATATTGAAACAATAGAAGACAGGGTTCAAACAACTTCTGATATTTCTAAGGTTTTAAAAAAATTGAAAGAAGTTTACAAGAACAGAGGTATTAATTTAGTAAATAT
>MDSV01179831.1_pt1 | contig 11638 bp, 9 predicted proteins | sample 810851 | NCBI WGS metagenome assembly MDSV01 (sample SAMN05326640, study PRJNA326480) | marine metagenome | isolation source: seawater | place: Atlantic Ocean: North East | collected 2012 | reverse complement strand
GATTTTTGTATAGCTTTTTTAAAAAAAAGTTATGCAAATATATTTTATTATGTATATTTTTTTTATATTTGCTGGTAGCTAAAAAGATAAATAATCTGTCTTAAAATTTCAGATTTTAATTAAATAAAAATTGATTATGAAAATAAAATTACTATTAATTGCAATTATAATAACGAGTTTTGGATGGAGTCAATGTAATATAAATGACGCAACTGACTGTGTTTGTGAAGATTCGAGTGAAATTGATTGCGACTTACTTCCAGATATACAAGCATCATGGTATGGAATATTAACTTATTCAGATGGGCCAAGTGAGTATCCTCAGTCAGGTGCTGGAGATAATAATGGAAGACTTCGTATTAGTGTTTCAACTCCTAACACAGGTTACGGCCCACTAACTGTGAGAGGTGTTGATGATAATGGTTACGCGTATTTTGTGTGTGATGATGATACAATTGCAGTACAAACTGGGGGCTCAATCGGAGGATATTATTGTGATGATTCAGATGAACCAGCCAAACATCTAGCCATTCAGAGAATATATCATAGAAATGCAGATGGAAGTATGGGCTATTGGGACAGATTTGCTGGAACAATGACATATCACCCTACTCACGGCCACATGCATTCTGATGAATGGGGAGTTTTTACTCTTAGAAAACAAGATCCCAATGATCCTAATCCTCTTAATTGGCCAATAGTAAGTAACGGAGCAAAAATGGGATTTTGCCTTATGGACTATAACGATTGCGGCGATGACGCAGCATACGGTCATTGTAGAGATGAAAATAGATATTGTGATGAATATTTAGAAGATTACCCTGAAGTCGCCGAACAAGGATTTGATGGTGGAAATATTTTAACTGAAAATAGTCAATTTCCTAACAATGGATTAGGGGGTCAAAACTACGGATGTAGCGTAATTGAACAAGGAATAACGGTAGGATGGACAGATATATATAGTGAATATCTAGATGACCAATGGATCGATATAGACCCTAGTTTATGCAATGGTGAATATTGGATAGTCGGTGAAATTGATAGAAACAACTTTTATTTAGAATCAAATAAAGAAAATAATTGGACAGCTGTACCTATCACACTAACTCAACAGTTAGATTCACAAAACTTTGAAGTAGAGGTCATTCCAAGTTCAACGCCAATTTTGTGTGAAGGCGAAACAATTACATTAACTTCATCTGTTGAAAACTCAACCATGGAATATCTTTGGTCAAATGGTATGACAACTTCAAGTATTGAAGTTAATGAACCAGGGACTTATTACGTTGAAGTAACAAGCGAATGTGGAAGCAATATTTCTGAATCTATTGAAGTAACAACTACAGCTGTTCTCCCTCCAGAATCTGAGAACATAACAGTAGAAGAAGGTGAGAACGCAATATTGAATGCAGCAGGATCAGGAAATATTTTTTGGATTGATAACAATGGAGAATTAGTAGGAACTGGTGAAAGTTTTACAACACCTGAATTATATGAGGACACATCATACTTTATTTATCAAGAACAAGAAATAATACCTTCACCAGAATATCTTAGTACAGGAGAAGTTGATCATTTATGTGACGGTGGTGGAAGCTGCGATTACAGCGGAACTGTATATAATGGTGGACTTAGATTTGAAGCTATTAATGATTTTACACTTAATTCAGTGAAAGTTTATGCTGGTTTAGCGGGAACAAGAACATTTGAGCTTAGAAACACATCGTTAGATGTAATTTTTGAATCGACTAATTTAAATATTCCAGAAAGTGAAGAAAACGGTTTTGAAGTAATTCTTAATTGGTTTGTGCCAGCTGGAGAGTACATAATAACAACAAATTCCGATTTAAATAATCAAAACTTTGGTGACAATAACCCACTTTTAAAAAGAACTACAGGGGGTTTAGCAACTTTCCCACATACAATTGATAACATTATTAATATTTCTGAAGGATACTACAATAATGAAGGAAATAATATTAATGGCGCTGGATTTAGCACCTCATACTATTATTATTTTTATGACTGGAAAATAAATAATGACTGGGGAATTGGAGAAGTTTCATGTATTAGTGAACAAGCTGAAGTTGAAGTTTTTGTTAATATTAACAATACCAATATTATTGAAGAAAATAGTATTGACTTTTCAATATTTCCAAATCCGGCAAATAAACAATTAAATTTAAAGCCTAAATCTAATTTCAACGAGTCGGTATCAATATATATTTTAAATGAAGTTGGGGAAGAAATTGAAAAATTTAATATTGAAAACTTTAAAAACGAATTAGAATTTGATATTGAAAAATATAGTAGTGGTCTATACTTTGTTAAAATTGAATCCTTGAAGGGTACAATGACAAAACCAATTATGTTTAATAAGTAAATTAAAAGCCCTCTTTTTTGGAGGGCTTTTTTATTTAATTATGTTTCAACTAATTACTTTATTTATTTCAATCCAAACATTTAGCCAATCAGCCTGGACAAATTTTAATACTGATAATTCTCAAATTCCTTATAATCAAGTGAATTCTATTGAATTTGGTAATTCACCAAATTCAAGTAATAATATTTTCATTGGAACGAGTTACGGACTAGGCATTTTAGAACTAGATAATTTTAATCTACCTAATAATTCATGGATTTCAATATATGAATCTGATATACAATATGGCCTAATTGGGAATGAAATTATTAATATACAGAAAGGTATTAATGACGAAATGTGGATATGCACTACAGAGGGCGTTTCAATACTTGATTTTGAATATTCACAGGGTGAAATAATTAATCAACAATGGTCATACATAAACTCAAATAACTCTGAAATTCAGAGTGATATGGTAAAATCTATTTTATTTGAAGAAAATAATAAAACCTGGATTGGGTCAACTGGAGGGTTAACACTAAAAGAAAATGAAAACTGGGAAACTTTTTCTTTTGAAACTCAAGGCATTTATTCTAATAACATTAAAAAAATAATTAAAAATTATTTAACAAATGAGATTTATATTGGCACTCTAAACGGTGGCTTTCAATTATATAATAACAACAGTTTTGAATCGTACAATAACACAAATTCTGGTTTAATTGATAATACGATTAATGATTTTATTTTTGATAACAATAATAATTTGATTATTACTAGCCCTTATGGTGGACTTGAAGTACTAACAAATAGTGGAAATTGGCTAACTCTAAATACAGGCACCTACCCTAACCTACCTTTCTTTATAAATAGTTTGAACAATGTCATAATAGATAATAATAACAACCTGTGGATCAGCACAGTAGAAAATGGGTTAATTCAATATTCAAACGACAACTGGATATTTTACAACGAAGAAAATTCTGGCTTAACAGATGACAAAATTAATTGTTTAAAGTATGATTCATTATATAATCGATTATGGATCGGAACCGAAACTAAAGGGTTAACAATACTTGATTTAAATTTTATTTCTAATTCACCTACCAATCAAAAAATTAGAGAGTTTAAACCATACTTTTCAAAAAATAATTTAATTTTAAATAATAACGAAATTGGCATTTGCAGAATATATAATAGAATTGGTAAATTAGTTCATATTGAAAGAATCACTGAAAAAAACAAAACTATATACTTACAAAATTTATATCCTGAAATTTACATTGTTCAGCTTGTAACAATTGATGAAATTTTTACCAAAAGGTTAATTCGCACTACATAGAAATAAAATTAATTTAAATAATTAATAGATTAATAAAAATTATATAAATTTAATCCTCCCTCTGAGATTGAGGAATATAATCCTTTTTTAGTTCATCTTTTTTAAAATCTATTCTTAGACTTTGAGGGATGTATTCTGAATTTTCTTCAGTTACAATTATATCCTTTTTTTTAGATCTCTTTCTATTAATTTTTTTTACCTTAATTGCTTTTAGTGAATTTTTTTCATCTAATTCCTTCTCAATATTTTCAATTCCCGGCTCAACTACAACTTCAACTTCCACTTTACTATTACTAAAAAACCACATTAAAAAACCCGCAATACACAAAATAATAAATAATCTTTTTGGACTCATAGTTGATTTTTGATCTGACATAATTTAAAATTTAGTTACTTTATAAATGTAAATAATTTTTATCAGGACTAGTACTAATCATAAAATAAAATTTGTATTACTTGAGGAATAGAACTTTTTTCAATAAAATAAAAACTGTGTTTTCCTTTCTTATTTAAATTAATTATGTTTTTACTTTTTAAAATCCCTAAATGTAAGGATATAACAGGTTGAGAAATTTTAAGTAATTGTTGTAAATTTGTTACAGAAAGTGTTTGGTGCTCATAAATTAAACGAATAATCTTTAACCTAATAGGGTGACCTATTGATTTAAATATATCTGCAATATATTTTTCTTTATGACTCATTAATTAGTTAATTTCTTTCTTAATCTTGCTACGGGAAAATTCATTTGCTCTCTATATTTCGCAACAGTTCTTCTTGCAATATTATAACCTTTAGCTTTTAATTTTTCAGTTATACTTTGATCATTAACTGGTTTTTCCGAGTTTTCATTAGCAATTATTTCCTTTATAATATTTTTAATTTCTTTTACTGAAATACTTTCTCCATCATTTTTTGTCATAGACTCAGAAAAAAAATGTTTGAGTGAAAAAACACCAAATAGTGTGTCAACATATTTACTATTTATAACTCTTGAGACAGTAGATATATCCATATTTATTTCACTAGCTATGTCTTTTAAAATCATTGGTTTTAAATCTTTTTCATCACCTGAAATAAAATAATTTTTCTGTTTTTTTATAATTGACGACATAGTTAAAATTAATGTCTTTTGTCTTTGATGAATTGCGTTTATGAACCATCTAGCTGAATCTAACTTTTGTTTAGCAAATAACAATGCTTGTTGTTGTTCTTTGCCAATTTTTCCTTTCTTCTCTTTATTAAGATGCAATAGATTTTGAAATTCTTTACTTACCTTTAACATGGGGGCATTTCTAGAATTTAAAGTAAAATCAATTTTATCATCATCATCAACATGAACTGTAAAGTCAGGTATGATGCTTTGAATATGACTAGAAGAATTGATTCCTACGGCAGGCTTGGGGTTCAATTTTTCAATTTCTAATATTGCAGATTTTAAATCTTCTTTTTTTATATTTAACTTATGACACAATTTATCATAATGCTTATTTACAAAGTATTCAAAACATTCGGCTAGAACTTTGATTGCTAAACTTGTTTTCTCCTTTTTTTCTTTTCTTTTTAACTGAAGAATTAATGACTCTTTTAAATCCCGACCACCAATGCCAGGCGGATCAAATGATTGGACAATATTTAAAACTTCTAATACTTCTTTAACAGAACAAACTAAATTTTTAGAAAAAATAAGATCTTCTGAAATTTCTTGAACATCTCTTTTTAAATAACCATCATCATTAATACAACCAATTATATATTCACCTATTTCATATGATTTTTCGTCAATCTTATGTTCTCTTAATTGATCCATAAGAATTTCAATTAAATTTTTTCCAGTTGTCAGGAAATAATTTTGTTCCTCATCACTAGTTGAATGTTGTGAATATAATTTATAGTTTGGTATCTCATCATCACTCATATACTGATCTAGATTCATGTCTTTATCTTGAAAATCTAGTTCATTTATATCATCATCATCGAAAGAATCACGCTCTTCAATATCATTAATTTTTGCATCTTCTAAAGCAGGATTCTCACTTAACTCTTCTTCAACTCTATTTTCTAATTCAACTGTAGATAGTTGAATTAGTTTCATCAGTTTAATTTGTTGAGGTGATAATTTTTGAAGTAACTTTTGTTGTAATGATTGTTTTGACATGCTAAAATTCTATGTTTTTAGGAGTTCTAGCAAAAGGAATAACATCTCTAATGTTATTCATTCCTGTAATAAATTGAACTAATCTTTCTAAACCTAAACCAAATCCCCCATGAGGAGCAGTACCAAATTTTCTTGTGTCTAAATACCACCACAACTCATCTTTAGAAATGTTCATCTCATTCATCCTTTTTGTTAGGCAATCTAATCGCTCTTCCCTTTGAGAGCCGCCTACAACCTCTCCAATACCGGGCATTAAAATGTCCATAGCAGCTACAGTCTTATTATCATCATTCATTCTCATATAAAAAGCCTTTATTTCTTTTGGGTAATTAACTATTACGACAGGTTTTTTAAATTTCTTTTCAACTAGATACTTTTCGTGTTCAGATTGCAAATCAACTCCCCAATCATTAACCGGAAATTTAAACTTTCCTTTTTTATTAGGTTTTGATTTCTTTAATATTTCAATTGCATCAGTATATTCAATAATTTCAAAATCTTGATCTATAATATTATTTAATTTTTCTAATAAATTAAATTCATCCCTAGCTTCTTTTTTTAATTTTGATTGCTCTTTTACAGCCCTATCATTTAAAAAATTTAAATCTGATTTGTAATTTTCTAAAACATAGTTTATTATATATTTAATCATTTCAATTGCTAACTTTATAACATCATCAAGATTAGCAAAAGAAATTTCAGGCTCAATCATCCAAAATTCAGAAAGGTGCCTTGATGTATTGGAGTTTTCTGCTCTAAATGTTGGCCCAAATGTATAAACCTTACCTAGACCTAATGCTCCTAATTCTGCCTCTAATTGGCCAGAAACCGTTAAATATGTCTCTTTTCCAAAAAAATCATTAGAATAGTTTTTTTCTCCTGGTTTCAAATTAGAAACTCTAAACATTTCACCAGCTCCTTCGGCATCGGAAGTAGTAATTAATGGAGTATTTAAATAATAAAAATTTCTTTCATTAAAAAATTTATGAATTGCAAAACTAATCGCATGTCTTATACGAAAAACTGAACTAAATGTTGTTGTTCTAAATCTCAAATGACTATTTTCTCTTAAAAACTCCAAAGTATGAGCTTTAGGTTGAATAGGATAAAATTCTGGGTTGGCAAGGCCGACAAGATCAATTTCATCTGCTATTAATTCGAATTTTTGACCGCTCCCTTTTGATTCTTTAAGTTTTCCTGTTATCTTAACACTTGATCCTGTATTTATATTTTTTAAATCTTTTTCTAGTTCAGAGACAACCTGAATATTTTCGAAACATGAACCATCATTTACTGCTAAAAAAGTAATTTGTTTATTTCCTCTTTTTGACCTTACCCATCCGCAAATTGTATAAATACTATCTATCTTTCCTAAATTAATTAAGTTTTGTACAGAAAATTTCATTTAAATAATCATTTATTTATAACAAATTTAATTTATTAAATGAAAGTTTTATGCTTTAATAATTCTATTTTTGCATATTAATTTATTAATAAATATGACGGAGATTCTTTCTAAAATAAATGAACCAAAAGATTTAAGAAAATTAACCAAAAAAGAATTGGAAATTTTATCTGAAGAATTACGACAATTTATTATTGATATTGTCTCTGTTAATGGAGGACATTTCGGAGCTAGTTTAGGAGTTGTAGAATTAACAATTGCCTTGCATTATGTTTTTAACACACCCAAAGACCTATTGGTTTGGGATGTAGGTCATCAAGCATATGGTCACAAAATATTAACAGGAAGAAAAAATATATTCCATACTAATAGAAAATGGAAAGGTATTAGTGGATTTCCAAAAAGAAAAGAAAGTAAATATGATACATTTGGAGTCGGTCATTCTTCTACTTCAATAAGTGCCGCGTTGGGTATGTCTATTGCCTCAAAAATTTTAAAAAGAAAAAAAAATCATATTGCAGTAATTGGTGACGGAGCCATGACTGCAGGTTTAGCATTTGAAGGCCTGAACCACGCAGGTATTGAAAACTCAAATCTTTTAGTAGTACTAAATGACAACTGCATGTCTATTGATCCAAATGTAGGAGCTTTAAAGGACTATTTGTTGAAAATTAGCACTTCAAAAGTTTATAATGAAACGAAAAATGAAATTTGGTCGCTTTTAGGAAAACTTAGTACATTTGGATCTAGTGCAAAAGAAATTGTAAAAAGAACTGAAAAAGCTTTAAAAAGCAGTCTTTTAAAAAATAGTAATTTTTTTGAGTCTTTAAACTTTAGATATTTCGGACCAGTTGATGGTCATAATATTGAAAAATTAGTTGAAACTTTTGAAAAATTAAAATCTATCCCAGGTCCTAAAATTCTTCACTGTATCACCACTAAAGGGAAGGGTTATAAAATTGCGGAAAATAACCAAACAAAATGGCATGCGCCAGGAATATTTGATAAAGATACTGGAATTATTACTTCCTCTAAAAGTATTAATGAACCTAAAAAATATCAAGATGTTTTTGGTAAAACAATTATTGAGTTAGCAAAAAAGAATAAAAAAATTGTTGGGATAACACCAGCAATGCCATCAGGATCATCACTTAAATTTATGATGGAAAAAATACCCAAAAGAGCGTTTGATGTAGCAATTGCTGAACAACATGCAGTTACCTTTTCAGCAGGATTGTCAACTGAGGGAATTATTCCTTTTTGCAATATTTACTCCACTTTTCTTCAAAGAGCATATGATCAAGTTATCCATGATGTAGCTATACAAAATCTACATGTAATTTTTTGTATTGATAGAGGAGGTTTGGTTGGGGCAGACGGAGAAACTCATCAAGGAGTTTTTGATATTGCTTACCTTCGTTGCATTCCAAATTTAATAGTTTCTTCACCTATAGATGAAGAAGAAATGAGAAATTTAATGTTTACTGCTCAGAGCAAAAAACATGGTCCTTTTTGTATAAGATATCCTAGAGGCAAAGGGGTAATGAAAAACAGCAACACACCATTTAAAAAAATAAATATTGGAACTGGAGTTGAATTACTAAAAGGTAAAATTATAGCCTGTATTTCATTTGGTCCTATAGGAAATGATGTTTTTAATATTGCGAAAAAGCTAAAAAAAGAAAATATTAAAATTGGACATTATAATTTAAGATTTGTAAAGCCAATTGATGAAAAATTATTACACAAAATTTTCAAATCATATAGTTGTATAATAACAATTGAAGATGGGTGCGTCCAAGGTGGAATGGGATCGGCAATATTAGAATTTGCCGCTCGTAATAATTACCTAAAAAAAATAATTAATCTTGGTGTTCCAGATAAATTTATACAACACGGATCTCCTGATAAACAAAGAAAAGAATGTGGAATCGATTCGGAAAATATAAAAAAAGTAATTATTGAAACTTTTAAGAAATTTAATACTTAAAATCTTCTAAAAATTTTGTTGTATAATTTCCTTCGCAAAAATTCTTATCATTCATTAATTTTAAGTGGAAAGGAATAGTAGTTTTAATACCTTCAATTACAAATTCATCTAAAGCTCTTCTCATTTTATGAATTGCCTCTTCTCTAGTTTGAGCAACTGTAATTAACTTAGCAATCATAGAATCATAAAATGGGGATATTGTATACCCACTATATACATGTGTGTCTGTTCTTATGCCATGCCCCCCCGGGACATGGAAATTAGTAATTTTTCCTGGTGATGGCATAAAATCTCTGGTTGAATCTTCAGCATTTATTCTACACTCAATAGCGTGTAGCTCTGGTTCATAATTTTTTCCAGACACACTTATACCCGCGGCCACTTTTATTTGTTCTCTAATAAGATCATAATTAATAACTTCTTCAGTTACTGGATGCTCCACTTGAATTCTTGTATTCATTTCCATAAAATAAAAGTTCCTATGTTTATCAACTAGGAATTCTACTGTGCCTACTCCCTCATATTTGACAGCTTTTGCTGCTAAAATAGCAGCTTCGCCCATTTTTTGTCTTAATTGAGGAGTCATAAAAGGAGAAGGGGATTCCTCTACTAATTTTTGATGCCTTCTTTGTATGGAACAATCACGTTCAGATAAATGACAAACTCTTCCTTTTGAGTCGCCAATTATTTGTATTTCAATATGTCTTGGGTCTACAACAAACTTTTCCATATACATACTGTCATTACCAAAAGATGCATTAGCTTCACTTTTTGCACTATCCCATGCATTTACTAGTTCTGATTCTTTGTACACAGCTCTCATACCCTTACCTCCACCACCAGCAGTTGCTTTTAACATGACAGGATAACCAATTTTTTTTGCAATTTTTTTTGCATTATTTATATCATTAATAATACCATCAGATCCGGGAATTACAGGGACTCCAGCCTTTTTCATAGTTTCTCTAGCTTTTGCCTTATCTCCCATTTGATTAATCATATTAGGATCAGCGCCAATAAATTTAATATTATTATCAGTACAAATTTTAGAAAATTGCGCATTTTCTGATAAAAATCCATAACCTGGATGAATAGCATCTGAATTAGTTATTTCAGCAGCAGAAATAATACTAGGTATGGATAAATATGACTGAGCGCTACTAGCAGGACCAATACAGACAGCTTCGTCGGCAAAACTTACAGGCAAACTTTCTTTATCTGCTTTTGAGTATACAGCTACAGTTTTAATTCCCATTTCCTTACAGGTTCTAATAACCCTAAGGGCAATTTCTCCTCTATTAGCAATTAAAATTTTTTTAAACATTTTTTAGGTATTAAGATGGATCAATAAGAAACAAAGGCTGATCAAATTCTACAGGAGTCATATCATCAACTAATACTTTTACAATAGTACCAGAAACTTCAGATTCAATTTCATTAAATAATTTCATGGCCTCAATTATACATAATGGATCATTTTCATTTATTTTATCTCCAACATTTACGAAAGGTTCTTTTTCAGGACTAGATCTCCTATAAAAAGTTCCAATAATAGGAGCTTTAATAGTAATATAATTGTTATTATCTCCATCAATATTGGAATTAATATTTTTAGTATTATCTGAGTTGTCAACTGATGTTGGTGGAATAACTTGTTGTGTTTGAGAAATAGGTTGAGAAGCAACAGGTGTATGTATAACAGGTTGCTGTAATGGAATTAATTGACTTGGTGTTATAGGCAGTTCATTATTTTGCGCCTTACCTTTAGGTGGAGATTTTATTGACAACTTTACATCACCAATTTCTAAATCAACCTCGGTAGCACCAGACTTAGCAACAAACTTAATTAATTCTTGTATTTGTCTTAAATTCATAAATCATTAATTTTTATTAAAAAAAGTAATTTTTTATATAAATAACAATAAAAAATGAAAAAATTATTAAATAATTGATTGACTAAAGAAATAAAATTATTTTTAATTTATTTAAAAAAATTACATTTATTAACATTTTTTAAATATTAATTAAATAAAAAATCATTTTTATTATTTATTTGATAACTTTTTATTAAAAAAAAACGTTTTTATTAATTTTTATTTCAAATTTTAAAAAAATTTAATTAAATAGTTACTATATATACATATATAATCTTAAAAACATTTAATTAAAACTAAAAATATAGGCGCATAATATTTCTAAAAATTAAAACCAATAACTATCATTCGATAACAGGATCTATTAAATACAAAAATTATTGTTTTTTTGGTAAAAAAAGTCAATTTTTTACCAAAAAAATAAGAATTAATTAAAATATTAATGTTTTTTTTAAAAAAAACCAGTATTTAATATAATAATGGAGCTTTGATTAAAAAAACATGAT
>MDSV01226670.1_pt1 | contig 11639 bp, 11 predicted proteins | sample 810851 | NCBI WGS metagenome assembly MDSV01 (sample SAMN05326640, study PRJNA326480) | marine metagenome | isolation source: seawater | place: Atlantic Ocean: North East | collected 2012 | reverse complement strand
TCTTGGAACAAGTTTTTTAGCTGATGCTTTTTTTGTGGCTTTTAGAATACCAAATACTTTTAGAAGATTATTTGCTGAAGGTACATTTAACGCTGCTTTTGTTCCAAGTTATACCTCTGAGCTCATTAAAGGCAAATCTAAATCAAACAGGTTTGCTAATCAAATTTTTAATTTATTATTCATTGGTTTATTGATTTTAATTCTAATCATTGAAATATTTATGCCAATTTTTGTTGGCTTAATAGCCCCAGGTTTTAATCAAAATATCGAAAAAATTAAACTTGCGATAGATCTTACAAGAATAACTTTCCCATTTTTAATGTTTGTGAGTTTATCATCATTTTTTTCAGCAATATTAAACTCTCATAATAAATTTGCTGTTGCTTCAGCTGTTCCAATTATCCTAAATTTAGTTTTAATATGTATCTTAATTTTAAACAGATATTTAAATGATGATCTTGTTTATTATCTTTCTTATGGTGTTTCAATCGCTGGTTTTTTACAATTAGCTTTTTTATATAAATTTGTAAATAAACATTATTCAGTTCAATTTGATTTTAAAATTAAAATAACTAAAAATGTAAAAATTTTTTTCAGAAAACTTTTACCCAGCATTTTTTCATCAGGTGTTACTCAAATAAATATACTAATCGGAACTATTATAGCCTCATTCGAAGCAAGTGCAGTTTCATATTTATATTATGCAGATAGAATTTATCAAATAAATTTAGCAATCGCTGGAATAGCAGTTGGTATTGTTGTTTTGCCACAACTTTCTAAACATGTTTACTTAAAAAAGAAAAATAAGATTTTACAAATTCAAAATAAAGCTTTGGAATTAAGCCTATTTCTTAGTCTACCTGCATCTATTGCACTATTTATAGGTTCAGAGGAAATTATGTCAGCACTTTTTGGATATGGATTTTTTAATGAGGAGGCAGTATTAAATTCTGCAAAAGCTTTATATTATTTTGGTTTTGGTCTGCCTGCTTTTGTATTGATTAAAGTATTTTCAACTTTTTTCTTTGCAAACAATGATACAAAAACTCCATTTTTTATTTCTTTGATTTCAGTAATTCTAAATATCTTAATTAGTGTTTACTATTTTAAAAGTATAGGATTTATAATTATTCCTATAGCAACTACCATTTCATCGTGGTTTAATTCAATAATTTTATTTATTTATTTAAAAAATAGAAATTTATTTCAATTTAGCTCAAATTTCTGGATAAGTTTTTTTAAAATAGTCTTCTCATCACTTGTGATGGGAGTATTTTTCAAATATTTAATATTTATCTTTAATGAACAACTAGTTTATAACTATAACTTTAAATCATTTTACTTAATATTTGCTGTTTTTTTAAGTTTAATATTCTATTTAGTACTGTCTTTATTGATCAAAGCTTTAAAATATAGTGATATTAAATTAAAGTATTAAATTATGGTAAAAAAAATTTTTTCAGGAGTTCAGCCAACTGGCAATCTTCACTTAGGTAATTATTTAGGAGCAATAAAAAATTTTGTTTCGTTGAACAATGATAAAGATAATGAGTGTGTATTTTGTGTAGTAGATCTCCATGCTATTACAGTAAATCAAAATCCAAAAGAATTGAAAAATAATATTTTAGAGACCGTAGCAGCTTTTATAGCTAGTGGTATAGATCCAAAAAAAAGTATAATTTTCAATCAATCTCAAGTAAGTGCACATTCTGAGGCTGCGTGGATTTTAAGTTGTGTTGCAAGAATGGGCTGGCTAAACAGAATGACCCAATTTAAAGAAAAAGCAGGAAAAGATAAAGAAAAAGCAAGTGTAGGACTTTATTCTTACCCAGTTTTGATGGCAGCAGACATATTATTATATGACTCTACTCACGTTCCTGTTGGTGACGACCAGAAGCAACATTTAGAACTTTGTCGTGATATTGCACAAAAATTTAATAATGATTTTGGTTTTAAAGATTTTTTTAAAATTCCAGAACCTCTTATTCAAAAAGAATTTTCTAGAATTATGAGTTTAAAAGATGGACAAAAAAAAATGAGTAAATCAGAACCATCTGACTTGAGTAGAATTAATTTGACTGATGATAAAGATCAAATTGTCAATAAAATAAAAAAAGCTAAAACTGATACTTTGCCTATGCCATCAAATATTGAGGAACTTAATATTAGACCTGAAGCAAAAAATTTGATTGGTATTTATTCTAGCTTATCTGATATTACCTTAGAAAAATCTCTTAGAGAATTTTCGGGAAAAAATTTTTCACAATTCAAAGAGATTTTGACACAAGTTTTAATTGATAAGATTATTCCAATATCAAAGGAAATAAAAAATTTGTTAAATGAAAAAAATTATTTGATTAAAATACTCTCTGAAGGTTGTAAAAAAGCAGAGGAAACATCATCAAAAAAGATCAAAAAAATTCACGAAATATTAGGTTTTTAGGGTTTATTAATTATCAAGTTTCAATTTTTGAATTAATGACTATATATAAATTATGTTTGTTCAGACTGAAGTTACGCCAAATCCTAATTCGCTAAAGTTTTTACCTGGTAAAATTGTATCAAATTGTGGTTCGTTTGAAATTACAAAAAAAGACAATATACATAATGAATTAATTAGAAATATCCTCTCTGTAAATGGTGTAGAAGGAATTTTTTTGAGTAAAGAATTTATATCTGTAAATAAATACGATGAAGTATTATGGGACGAAATTAAGCATATAATAATTTCATTAATTAATGATTTTTATTCCACTGGAAAAGAATATGTAATAAACAAAGATTTAAGAGAAACGACTGAAGATTTAAATGAGATAGAAAAAAAAATAGTACATATTTTAGATCAAAAGATAAGGCCGGCAGTTGCAAAAGATGGTGGGGATATTAAATTTAAAGAATTTAAGAATGGTATTGTAAAGGTTCAATTGCAGGGAAGCTGTTCTGGTTGTCCAAGTTCTACTATGACTCTGAAACAAGGTGTTCAAAATCTTTTATGTCATTATATTCCAGAAGTAAAAGAGGTAATCTCAATATAAATTATGAAAAAAAATCAATTTAGATTAATTTTAAAATTTCTGAATCAAAAAGGTTTAGGTTCAATATTTAAGATTTTTTTTAGTTCAATTTTTTTGGTTTCTTTTTTTTATTCAATCCCATCTTTTATTAATTATTCAAAATATAAATCTAGTGAATACAAAAATAACTCTAAAGCAGTTTTGGCATATACTTTAAATAATAAATCAGAAAACAATATAGGAAACAATGATTTTTTAGATGAAAACGATTTATTGAGAGATATTTTTAGTTTAAATGATTTAGAAACTGACACTGTAAGATTAAACGCATCTACAATTAAACAGTTATTTGAGGATACTAATTATACTTTAGACGATGTAAGAAAAAAGAAATTGGTTAAGCCTGTAGCATTAACTTTATTACCTGGTGAGATTAAAATGATTGAAAACTCTAATCAAAGAAAAGAATTTTTTATTCAAATAATCCTGCCATTAATATTGCAAGAAAATAACAATATAAGACTCGATAGAAAGCGACTTTTTGGAATAATAAATAAAAGTAATAATTCTGACTTAGAAAAAAAATGGCTTGAAAAAAAATATAAACAATATGGAATTCCATCTAAAGATCTCTCAACTTTAAAAATAAGAATGGATGAAATTCCGGTGTCACTTGCGATAGCTCAAGCAGCAAAAGAAACAGGATGGGGGACTTCAAGATTTGCACAAGAAGGTAATGCACTATTTGGTCAATGGACTTGGTCTGGTGAAGGATTAAAACCAAAAGACGCTGAAAAAAATGAAGGTCATAAAGTAATGAAGTTTAACGTTTTGCAGGCTTCAGTAAGAGCGTACCAACGTAATTTAAATACTCACTCATCATATAAAAATTTGAGAAAAGCTAGAGCTCAATTGAGAGATAGAGGACAACCTCTTGATAGTTTAATACTTGCAAAATATTTAAATGAGTATGCTGAAACAGGAAAAAAATATGTTGAGGTTCTTCAACAAATTATAAAACAAAATAATTTGAAAGATTTTGATGATGCGAAATTACTCCCCTCAAGCATTGAGCTTGAAAGCTTAATTTAATTTTTGGTGACTGTAAATTGAGTTCCAAACCACCTCCACTTGCCATTGTCATTTAAGGAACAATTTATTCTACCTCTTCTTGGTAAAAATTTTTCATTAAAACTGATATTTAAAAAATTACCCTTGAAATTTAAATTTGGTTTTTTCCATGTACCACCATCATTTGAGTAACATGTAATATTATTAATATTTTTCTGCCCTGAAAAAAATTCAACAATTATTTTTGGAGGATTATTTGCTATATCTATTTTTTTTTCCTCGGGTTCTAATCTTTTATATTCTAAAGGCTTATATTGTATCACGGATTTAAATCTTTTTAGATTTCCATATTTTTCATTAATTGGAAATCTTGGTAACTCATATTTATCCTTATTCATATCAATTACTCCTGAATGTTGACCAAAACCTAACTTAAAATTTTTTGAAATATAATCTTTCATTTCTTTAGAATATTCTCCAAATGGATATGAAAATATTTCAGGTATATATCCTAAATTTTTTTTAAATATTTGTGATGCAGTTTCAATATCTTTTACAAACTCTGAGTAACTCTTATCGATTAGATATTCATGGGTATGTGAGTGGTGACCAATATATCCTAATTCAGAATTTTCTATTTCTTTAATTTCGTCCCAATTCATATAGCCATGTTTACCAACTGGTTCAGTCGAAACAAAAAGTATAAATGGTATCTTGTTCTTTTTTAAATAAGGCCAAGCTTCCGTATAAAAAGATTTAAATCCATCATCAATTGTTATTAAAATTTTTTTCTCTTTTTTTGGATTATTAAACTCATTAAGGAAAATTTGTGGCTTATAAAAATTAAAATTTAATTCTTTTATAATTAACATTTGCTGATTGAATACATCCATTCTGATATTTGTAGATGGATATTTGTTCTCATTAAATCTATGATACATTATAGATAAAACACCTTCATCATTTGAATAGTATTTGCTATTCTGCTCTTGTGAATTAGAATTAACTAAAAAAAAAAATTGTAAAATGAGTATACTAATTATTGATGCGGCCAAAGATAAAGTTTTTTTTATGGTCATTGATAATCATAATATTTATAATATTACTCATGCAAATAGTAAAAATAATTATGAAAAATTAACAATATTAATAAGTGATTTTTTGAAATCTAAAAATTTAACCTTAAATAAAATCTCTAAAATTTATGTAAATAGAGGACCTGGAAGCTTTGCTGGAATAAGAAATGCTTTGTCAGTTGTAAAAGCTATACATTTGGTGAATAAAATTGATTATTATTGTTTTAGTTTGAGTGATTTTGATGGTGAAAATGATGTTAAATACCAAAATATACCAAAACTTTGTGAAAAATTTAAGGTTAAAAAAAATTTGATTAATCCTATTTATTTGAGTTAAAATTAAATATGTCTGAAACTATAGAAGAAAAATGTCACTCTAAAGGAGTAAAGTTAACTGATCAAAGGCGTATAATTGCTAAAGTTATGTCAGAGTCCACAGATCACCCTGATGTGGATGAACTTTATAAGAGGGTGTCTAAAATTGATACAAAAATAAGCATTGCAACTGTTTATAGAACAGTAAAGTTATTTGAAGAGTCAGGTATTCTTACAAAGCATGAATTTAAAGGTGGTAAAGCAAGGTATGAAGAATTAAATGAAGGACATCATGATCATTTAATAGATGTTAAGACTGGAGAAATAATTGAGTTTGTTGATGAAGAAATAGAAAAATTACAAAAAAAGGTTGCTGAAAAACATGGTTATAAATTAGTAGATCATAAACTTGAATTGTATGGTGTAAAAGTAAACTCAAAAGATGAGTAAAAAAATTTTTATCAAAACTTTCGGTTGCCAAATGAACGAATATGATTCTAACCGTATATACGATACAGTTAAAGAGATCGGATTTGTAAAAACTGATAATTTAGATGAAACAAATTGTTATTTATTAAATACTTGTCATATAAGAGATAAAGCCAAAGATAAGGTCTACCATGATATTGGCAGAGTGAAAAAAAAATTTAGATCTAAAAAAAAACCTATGGTTATAGTTGCTGGATGTGTTGCTCAGGCGGAAAATGAGGAAATGTTGAAAAGAGAACCTTATATTGATTTAGTAATAGGTCCCCAATCATATCATAAAATAAACAAAAAAATTGAAGAGTATTTAAATAATCAAAAAAAAATAGATGAAACAGAATTCGATGTTGTCACAAAATTCAAATATCTCAAAAATATAAAAAATACGTCAAGAGAGATATCTTCTTTTTTAACAATTCAAGAAGGCTGCGATAAGTTTTGTCATTTTTGTGTGGTTCCTTTTACAAGAGGACCAGAATATTCAAGACCTTTTGAAGAAATAATTGATGAGGCAAAAATTCTTGCTGAGAATGGAGTAAAAGAAATTATTTTATTAGGACAAAATGTAAATGCATATAATGATCATAATTTTAGATTATCTGATTTAATTCTTGAGATTGAAAAAATTCCAGAAATTTTGAGAATAAGATATACTACTTCACATCCCAAGGATATGACAAAAGATTTAGTTGATATTTATCAAATTTCAAAAAAATTAATGCCATTAATCCATTTACCTATTCAAAGTGGATCAGATAAAATTCTTAAACTAATGAACAGAAAACATAGTACAGAAGATTATTTGAAAACTTATGAAAAATTGAAAGAAATAAATTCAGAAATAAGATTTTCAAGTGATTTTATTATAGGTTATCCGGGAGAGGATGAGAATGATTTTGAAGCAACATTAAACCTAATTAAAAAGATAAAATTTATAAATTCATATTCCTTCATTTTTAGCTCAAGACCTGGCACAGTTGCTTCAAAATTAAATACAATAAACAAAGATATTCTCTTGAAAAGACTTGAAATTATTCAAAAGGAACTATTCAGTCATCAAATAAAGATTAATCAATCATTGGAGAATACTACAATAAATGTATTAGTAGAAAACAAAACAGAGAAAAATAATAAGTTTTTTGGTAGATCTGAATATATGACTCCAGTTATATTTGATGCTAATAGTGAGGATGTGGGCAAAATAGTAAAAGTAAAAATAAAACAAAGTAATCAAAATACATTATTTGGTGAAATAGTAAGAAAATCAAAATTGAGAGTGGCATAAATTTGAGTAATTTTATTAAAAAAAATATTCAAACATCTTTAAAATTTGTTTATTCAGATAACAATTCATTAAGCGTCATTTTCCACGATAATAACTTGTTATTAGGAGTTGTTGGTGAATTTAATAAAAATTTGAAAGAATTAGAGAAGATTACTGGAGCAAGTTTATATTCTAGAGGAAATTCGATTTTAATTAAATCTTCAGCAGAAAAAAATGAAATAGTTAAAAATGCAATTCAATTTTTAGTTAATCAATTTTTAATTAATGGTAGTATTGAGAACAAAGATATTTTATCTTCTGTTGATAAATTTATGATAAATGAAAAAGTAAAAAATAATAATATTACTGACATTATAAAAACACCAAAAAAATCAATTATACCAAGATCAGAGAAACAAAAAGAGTATGTTAGAGCACTTAGAGAAAGTGATATTATAATTTCTTCAGGACCAGCTGGAACTGGTAAAACTTTTTTAGCAGTAGCAGTTGGTCTGACAATGTTGTTAGAAAAAAAAATTGAGAGAATAATTTTATCTAGACCTGCAGTTGAAGCAGGCGAACGTTTGGGGTTTTTGCCTGGTGATATGAAAGAAAAAGTTGACCCATATTTACGTCCTTTATACGACTCACTTTATGATTTATTTCACTTTGAAAAAATTCAAAGAATGATTGAAATTGGAGATATAGAAATAGCCCCTCTAGCATTTATGAGAGGGAGGACCTTAAAAAATTCTTTTGCAATTTTAGATGAGGCACAAAACGCTTCAGATACACAAATTAAGATGTTTCTTACTAGAATAGGTGAAAATTCTAAAATTGTAGTGAATGGAGATCCTACACAAATAGATTTACCTAATAAAAATTTGTCAGGTTTGGTTAGATCTAAAGAATTGTTAGGCCACTTAAATGAAATTGCTGTTGTTGATTTTGATCATTCAGATGTTGTAAGACACCCTCTTGTTTCAAAAATTGTAAAAGCTTATTCAAAAAATGATTAGTATAAACGTCTTCTCTGAAGAGAGGGCCTGGTCAAGAAGACTAAAAAAAAAAGAATTTTTTTTTAATAGATTATGTAAAGCATTTCCTAAAAAATATAAATTTTTAAATAAAAAAGTAAGTTTATCCTTGCTTCTATCTAATAACAAAAAAATAAAAAGATTGAATAAAAATTTTAGAAACAAAAATAAATCTACAGATATTTTATCTTTTCCATCCAATGAAAAGATTAAGATGACAAAAAAAAAGAGTTATATCGGAGATATTATAATTAGTTATAATTATATTGATAATCCAAAATCTCAAAAATTTGAATTTTTTAAGGAAAAATTAATAAAGACTTTTATTCATGGTTTTCTTCACCTTTTAGGCTTTAATCACAATAAAAATAAAGATTATAAAAAAATGCTTAAAGAAGAAGAATTAATTTACCAAACCGTAATTTCTAAATTAAATTGAAAAAAAAATTATATATCGATACATTTTTTTTACTAATTTTGGGAGTGGTAACATCTTTAAGTTTGCCTCCATTTAATTATTTTATTTTAAATTTTTTTACCTTCACATTATTTTTTTTATTTTTGATAAATAAAAAGAATCAAATTAAAAATAAAAAACTATTCTTTTTATATGGATGGTTATTTGGATTTGGTTATTTTTTTACTAATCTATATTGGGTGTCAATTTCATTAACATTTGATCAAAATTTTGAATTTTTAATTCCAATTACTTTACTTTTAATACCTTCTTTCCTTGCAATATTTTATGGATTAGTAACTTATCTTTTCGCAATTTTTAAATCCAAAAAACTAATTGTTTCCTTTTTAATTTTCTCATTAATTTTTGGAATTATAGAATTCATTAGAGGAACAATTTTTACTGGTTTTCCGTGGAATTTAATTGCTTATAGTTTTTCAAATCAAGTGGAATTATTAAGTGTTATATCTGTTATTGGAACCTATGGATTTAATTTATTTTGCATCTCGTTATTTGTAAGTCCTGCAATTTTTTTTATTAGAAACACAAAAAAAAATTTAATAATTTGTATTTTCTTTCTTATTTCAATTATGAGTTTTTATTTTAATGGTGTTTTAAATAAAAAAGAATTTAATAACTCAGAAACAAATATTTTTGATTATAAAATTCGAATAATAAGTTCTCAAATTAGTCTTGATAGATTTTACACTAATGTTGATTCTGTTTCTGTTATTAAAGAACTGATTCAGTTAAGTAATCCAGATTTAAATGAAAAGATTATTTTTGTTTGGCCCGAAGGTATTTTGCCAGATCTATCTCAAGAAGAATTAATTGAATATAAATGGTTATTTAATGAAAAGTTCAACGAAAATCATATTTTTATAATTGGAACAAATAATGATTTAGTTAAAAATGGTTTAAAAAAATATTATAATTCACTAACTGTCTATGATGATAAATTAAAGATTATAGACTCATATAACAAGATAAAGCTTGTGCCTTTTGGTGAATTTTTACCTTTTGAAAAGTTTTTAAGATTAATTGGATTAAAAACTATTACAAATAACCAACAATCCTTTTCTGAAGGTGAAAAAAGAAATATTATAAAAATAGAAAAAAAAAACTTTTCTTTAAAAATATTACCACTTATTTGTTATGAAATAATATACACAGGAAATCTTTTCAAAGACTTAAATTTTGATATGATTATTAATATATCTGAAGATGGTTGGTTTGGGGACTCAATTGGTCCAGAACAACATTTTGCTCACAGTATATTTAGAGCAATTGAGAGTGGTAAATACGTACTAAGATCTGCTAATAATGGGATTGCAGCAGTTATAAATCCTTTGGGTGTAATTGAACAAAAAGTAAATTTCGGTGTGTCAGGATATGTTGATCATGCAGAAAATCATATAATTCAACCAACAATTTTTTCTATGTATGGAAATAAAATGTTTGGATTATTAATTTTATTGTATATTTTTTTGATATTTTCATTTAATAGGATGAACGATGAGTAATCAAAAAAATTTTCTTTTTACAAGTGAGTCTGTCTCAGAAGGTCATCCAGATAAAGTTTCAGATAGAATTTCAGATATGGTAGTTGATAGTTACATTTCTTCAGATCCATTTTCAAGAGTAGCGTGTGAAACTCTTACAACTACTAACAAAGTTGTTTTAGCTGGTGAAGTTAGAGGACCTGAAATATCTAAAGATGAATTAATTGAAAAAGTAAGAAACTGCATTAAAGATATTGGATATGATCAAGAAGGTTTTTCATGGAGAGATGCAACCAAAATCGAGAGTCATCTTCATTCACAATCTACAGATATAGCGATGGGAGTAGACTCATCTGGAAATAAAGATGAAGGAGCCGGAGATCAAGGTATTATGTTTGGTTACGCATGTAACGAAACTGAGGTATTAATGCCAGCACCTATTCATTATTCACATAAAATATTAAGATTGATGGCCGAGGATAGAAAAGCAGGTAAATTAAAAAATATTGAGCCAGATTCAAAAAGCCAAGTAACATTTGAATATATTGATGGAAAACCAAGCAAGGTTAAATCGGTTGTTATTTCTTCTCAACACTCAGCAGATGTAGATCAAGCAAAAGTAAGAGATTTATTAAGACCTTATATGCTGAAATCTATCCCAAAACATTTTCTTGATGGTTTTGATGAACAAGAGTTTTATGTTAATCCAACTGGTAATTTTGTTATAGGTGGTCCTGATGGAGATTGTGGTTTAACAGGAAGAAAAATTATTGTTGATACATACGGTGGTGCAGCACCACATGGGGGTGGGGCTTTCTCAGGCAAGGATCCAACAAAAGTAGATAGATCTGCAGCTTATGCAGCAAGATATATTGCAAAAAATATTGTTGCTTCCAAAATAGCCAATAAATGTTTAATTCAATTAGCTTATGCTATTGGTGTTTCTAAACCATTATCTATATATGTTGATTTATTTGATAAAGACACTGAAAGAAATAGATTTGTTGAACAGAAGATTAAAGAAAACTTTGATTTAAGTCCTAGAGGAATAAGAGAAATGTTAAATTTGAATAAACCAATTTATGAAAAGACTTCAGCTTATGGACATTTCGGGAGAACTCCTGAGGATAATGGCTCATTTTCATGGGAAAAAACTGATAAAACAAGCTTTTTTTCTAAATAGTTTATGTTGAATTAGAAAAAAACTTTACTATATTGCAGTTAAATTATTGAACATTACAAAATGGGCTTTAGCCCATTTTTTTTTGGAGTAAACAAAAATGCTAAACAAAAGAGCTGATAAATTAGAATTATTAAGAATTGCTGAAGCGGTTGCTTTAGAAAAATCTATTGATAAAGAACTGATTATTACCTCAATGGAAACTGGAATTGCTAAAGCAGCTAAATCTAAGTTTGG
>MDSV01218377.1_pt1 | contig 11641 bp, 13 predicted proteins | sample 810851 | NCBI WGS metagenome assembly MDSV01 (sample SAMN05326640, study PRJNA326480) | marine metagenome | isolation source: seawater | place: Atlantic Ocean: North East | collected 2012 | reverse complement strand
AGACTAGATGAATCTATTCAAGCTCATAAAGATTTAGAATCTAGAAAAATTACTGGACCTGCAATTATAATTCCTTAATCATATAAATATTTCATTAATTCACATTGATTATGAATTCTGCATTTGTTATTTACAAATGAATAACAAATGGAACAAATAAAGATTTTCATAGAGTTAACGAGATTAAATAAACCAATTGGGTTTATGCTGTTGTTTTGGCCGTGCGTATGGGGGCTTACTCTTGCATATTACCATGATCCATTTTTTGGTTTTTATTTTAATGTCGGGACAATATTGTATTTAAAATATTTGATTTTATTTTTTTTAGGTTCTGTTTTGATGAGAAGTGCGGGATGTATTGTTAATGATATTGTTGATAGAGATCTAGATAAAAAAGTTAAGCGAACAAAAAAAAGACCAATTTCCTCTGGAAAAATTTCAGTTTCTAGATCTTTAGTTTATGTAATCATACTTTGCTTAATAGCATTCTCAATATTATTACAATTTAATTTGAAAACAATTATTCTTGGTTTGGGATCAATGTTTTTAGCATTTTCTTATCCTTTCATGAAAAGAATTACTTACTGGCCTCAACTTTTTTTAGGACTTACTTTTAATTGGGGAGTTATTATGTCTTGGACAGCAATAACAAATTCCATATCGATCATACCAATAATTTTGTACATTGCAGCCATATTTTGGACACTAGGATATGACACGATTTATGGACTTCAAGATATACGTGATGATGAAATTATTGGTGTTAAATCAACTTCAATTAAATTTAAAAATAACGTAAAAATTTTTGTAGGAATCTGTTATAGCTTGTTTGTCTTATTAATTTTAATAATGTTTTTTATGATAGAAGCAAATAAATTTACTTTACTATTTTCGCTACCATTTATTATTTCATTTTTCAACCAAATCAAAAAATTAAAAACTGATAAACCAAAATCATGTTTGCAAACTTTTAAAAGTAATAATTTGGTTGGTTTACTAATTTTTATATTTATTTTTTCATTTAATATTTTATGAAATTTTCTGATTTAAAAAAAAACTTGTTAAGATTATATAAGAATTACGTTAAAAAACATTTTTATAAACTTATTCTTGCGCTACTTTTATCTTTTGGTGTTGCGGGTGGTACTGCAGCAATTGCATGGCTACTAGATCCTGCTGTAAAAAAAATATTTATAGATCAAGATAAAAGCATGCTTTTGATGATACCTATAGCTATTGTTCTTGCTTTCTCTACAAAAGCTTTTTCTTTATACTTTGCCAGATATATTTTAATTAAAATTGGTAATGAAGTAGTAAAAAATCTCCAAAAAGAACTTTCTTCTTGTGTGCTAAAATCAGACATAAATACGATTGAATCTAAACATTCTGGAAAGTATTTAGCTCATTTTTTTTATGACGTTGGTCAAGTCAGTCAGTTTGTTAGTTCAGGAATTTTAAATCTAATGAAGGATTCATTGACCTTGATTGTTTTGGTTGCATTAATGTTTTATCAAAATTGGAAGCTAGCTTTATTTGCAATAATTATGATGCCCCTAGCAGCGTTAGTTGCAAAATCATTAGGAAAAAGAATGGGAAAAGCAGTATCAGAAAGTGCAAAAATTGAAGGAAATCTTACTGCTTATTTATCTGAACTGTTAAAAGGAACGAGAATGATTAAGATTTTTCAACAAGAAAAATTTGAATTTGATAGATCTTTAAAAAAGATAGACCTTAGAATGAATATTCAAAATAAAATTGGATTTATCTTAATTAGAGCAACCCCAATTATGGAAGTTTTAACTGGTATAATGATTGCAGGATTTATTTATTATTCTGGCTTAATGATTGCCAATGGAGAGATGGAAATCAACAATTTTTTCTCTTTTTTAACGGCCATGATGCTAGCTTATCAGCCTATTAGATCATTAGCTACAATTAATATGCTTTTTAATCAAGCTGCAATTGGAGCCGGAAGAGTTTTTGAAGTTTTGGATGCCGAACCAAGTATTAAAGAGATCAGCTCAGCTCCAGAATTAAAGGTAGAAAAAGGTAATATAAAATTTGAAAAAGTAGATTTTATGTATCCAAATACAAATGCCCAAGCAGTTAATAATGTAAATATTTTAATTGAAGGCGGTTCTACAGCTGCTTTAGTGGGTCACAGCGGAGCGGGGAAAAGTACAATAATTAATTTACTGCCACGTTTCTATGATCCAAAAAAAGGAGAAGTGTATATTGATAATCAAAATATTAGTAAAGTTAGTATTTCTTCTTTAAGAAAAAACATAGCATTGGTAAGTCAAGATATAATATTATTTGATGATACGGTCCATGCAAATATAGCCTATGCGAATATGAGTGCGTCTGAAAAACAGATTAAAGAAGCTTGCGAATTAGCAGCTGCAAATGATTTTATTGAACAATTGCCGCAAGGCTATAAAACATTAATAGGAGAAAATGGAATACGTTTATCTGGTGGACAAAAACAGCGTATCTCTATTGCAAGAGCTTTTTTAAAAAATTCCCCTATAATACTTCTTGATGAGGCAACCTCATCACTAGATGCAGAGTCAGAAGAAAAAGTACAAAATGCAATTATGAACCTAACTAAAAACAAAACTACTCTTGTTATTGCCCATAGACTATCAACTATTATTCGAGCAAATAAGATTTTTGTAATGAACCAAGGAAAAATCGTAGACACCGGATCGCATGATGATCTTCTAAAAAATTCAAGTATTTATAAAAATCTATATAATAAACAGCTTAGCGCATAATTTATGTATTCATGGTATAAAATTATAACATACCTTTTGTATCCTATAGTACCTATTTACCTTCTTTTAAGAAAAATAAGAAAGAAAGAAGATGCAATAAGATACAAAGAAAAATTATCTAAAATTAACACTTTTCGAAAAGAGGGATTTTTAGTTTGGTTTCATGTAGCAAGCGTTGGTGAAGCAATGAGTATTCTTCCTTTAATAGAAAATTGCATTGAAGAAAAAAAAATAACCACAGTTCTTGTAACATCAATAACACTAAGTTCTGGTAAAATTTTAGAAAAAAGATACAAAGAAAATACTAAAGTTATTCATCAATTTTTACCATTGGATATTCCATTTTTTACAAAAAAATTTTTAGATCATTGGAAACCAGATTTATCTATCTTTATTGACTCTGAAATTTGGCCAAACTTAATATTTCATATTAAAGAAAAAAAAATTCCCCTAGTTTTAGCAAATGCTAGAATAACAGAAAAATCCTTCAAAAGATGGTGTTTAGTAAAAAATTTTGCAAAAATAATATTTGAAAAATTTGATTTATGTATAGCATCAAACAAACAAAGTGAAGATTTTTTAAAAACCTTAGGAGCTAAAAATATTAAAAACTATGGTAACCTTAAATTTTCGCAATCGAAAAATAATTTAAACATCAATCTAGATGTTAATTTTTTAAACAAAGTTAAAGATAAGAAAATATGGTGTGCCGCTAGCACACACCCAGATGAAGAGATTTTGTGTGCTAAGTCGCATTTAGAAATTAAAAAAAAATATAGTAATATTTTAACAGTAATTATACCAAGGCATATTAGTAGATCTTATGAAATTAAAAAAAACTTATTAAAACTAAATCTTCACGTTGCTTTGTATAGTAGCTTTAACGAGATAAACGATAATACAGATATATTGATAATAGATTCCTACGGGGAGTCGCTAAAATTTTACAATATTTCAAAATATGTTTTTATTGGAAAATCATTGTCTAAAAATTTTATTTCTAATAGTGGACAAAACCCCATAGAACCAGCAAGACTAGGGTGTAAAATTTTTCATGGTCCAAATGTAAGTAATTTTAATGAAATTTATGAATATCTAAAAACACTAAATATCACTAAGAAGGTTAATGATTTTAAGGAATTGAGTCTATCGCTAGTTGAAGAGATTGATCAAAATAAAGAAAAAAATAATGAAATTGCAGCAAAAATAGAAAACTATGGTCAAAATATATTTAATAATGTGATCGCTGAATTAAAAAAATATATAAATGTTTATAGATGAATTTTTTTAAACCAAAGTTTTGGGATAAAAATAAAGTTTCATTTTTTTCCGTTTTACTTTATCCAATTTCATTATTAATTAAAATTTTAGCTTTTATAAAACGCTATTTATCAACAACTAATCAATTTTCTATTCCTATAATTTGCGTGGGTAATATATATGTTGGAGGTACTGGTAAAACACCTTTGTGTATTGAGATATTTTCTATATTAAAAAATTTAAATATGAATCCTGTTTTTATAAGAAAAAAATACTCGTCCTTCAAAGATGAAGTAAACCTGCAAAAACAAACTGGAAAAGTATATGAAAATAAAAAGAGATCAGTTGCCATTAAAGATGCAATTAAAAACAAAGCAAATATCGCAATTCTAGATGATGGGTTTCAAGATTTTTCAATAAGCAAAGATCTATCAATTATTTGTTTTAATGAAAACCAATGGATAGGAAATGGATTAGTAATTCCTTCAGGACCATTAAGAGAAAGTTTATCATCTTTAAAAAGGGCCCATATTGTAATTATTAATGGTAATAGAAATAGTTTTATAGAAAATGAAATTATAAAACAAAATAAAAATATTAAAATTTATTATTCTAGTTTTGTTCCAAAAAATATTGACCACTTCAAAAATAAAAATATTACCGCCTTTGCTGGAATAGGAAACCCTGAAAATTTTTTTGATTTATTAGAAAATGAAAATATAAATATTGTAAAAAAAATAAAATTTCCAGATCATTATAATTATTCTGAAAAGGACTTAATAAATCTTATTAATAATGCTAAAAAAATTAATAGTATTTTATTAACAACAGAAAAAGATTATTTTAGAATAAGTGAAGTGCATAAAGAGAAAATTAGTTGTTTAAAAGTATCAGTTAAAATTGAAAATAAAGATGAATTTGTAAATGAAATTAAAAAATTTATATGAAGATTATTAAATATTTTTTTGAGTTTGTGTGTGTAATTACATTATTTTTCCTTTTTAGAATAATTGGACTTAAGCAAGCCTCTAATCTTGGTGCTATAATTGGAAAAATATTTGGTCCAAAGTTTAGATCTAAAAAAATAATTAAACAAAATATTAAAATTGGCTTGGGAGAAATAGGCGAAAAAAAAGAATCTGAAATTATAAATCATATGTGGACAAATATTGGTAGGACTTTTGCAGAGTATGTTTTTTTAAGAGATTTTAAATTAAATAGAACTAATTTTAATCATATGCAAATAAAAGGAATTGATTATCTTAATGAAATTAAAAAAAATAATGAATCAGCTATTTTTTACTCAGGCCACTTTGCTAATTTTGAACTTATGGCAATGGAGCTAGATAAATCTGGAATTAAATGTGCAGCAATTTATAGGCCATTAAATAATTTTTTTTTAAATCCAGTTATGGAATATCTAAGAATGAAATATATTTGCCCTAATCAAATTCCAAAAGGGCGGATGGGTATGAGAGAGATAATAAACAAAGTTAAAGATGGTTATAGTATAGCTCTGATGGTAGATCAGCGAGTAAGTGAAGGACCTAGAACTCCCTTTTTTAATAAACCTGCCCACACTACAACTATACCTGCACAACTAGCTTTGAAGTATAACTGTAAACTAGTGCCTATTTCTTTACAAAGAAAAGAGGGCCCTAATTTCGAAATGACTATTCATGAACCATATAGAATTGAAAAAACAGGTAATGACGAAAAAGATACAAAAAATATTACACTTAAAATTAACCAGGTAATAGAAAAAATAATAATTAAAAATCCAACTCAATGGATTTGGACGCATAATCGTTGGAAATAATAATGGGGTTAAAAAGAAACTCAAAAGGTGAAATAACTGAGGTAAATCCTCTTAGAACCCGCAAAGGAACAGTTTATATAAAAGGATCGAATTCAATATTCAAAATTAGTAGATCAAAATTTACTAACTTTTTAGAATGTAAAAGATGTTTTTATCTTGAAAGAGTTAAAGGATTAAAAGACCCAAGTATGCCCGGATGGTCTTTAAATTCTGCTGTTGATGATTTATTAAAAAAAGAATTTGATGAATTTAGAAAAGAACAAAAACCTCACAGTTTTATTAAAGAAAATAAACTAAATCTAATTCCTTACAAACATGCACAAATGGACCGATGGAGAGACGCTTTAAGGGGAGGAGTATCTTATTTAGACACAAATACTAATATAGAAATCCACGGCGGTATTGACGATATATGGTTTGATCCTAACAAAGAAGAATTAGTTGTCGTAGATTATAAAGCTCAATCTAACAGTACACCAGTTGAGACTGAAAGATATTTAAACAACATTTACCATCAAGGATATAAAATACAGATGGATGTTTATGTGCATATTTTGAGAAAAATGAATTTTAAGGTATCTGATACTGCTTACTTTTATGTCTGCAATGCTGATAGAAATTATAAAAAATTTGGTGGAAAATTAAATTTTACGACAACTTTAGTGCCTTACAAAACAAATACTTCCTGGATAGATAAAAAAATTGCTGAAATGAAACAAACTTTAGATTCCGAAAATGTTCCTGAAATAAATAAAAGCTGCGAAAAATGCATGTATTTAAATGCTGGAAAAAATTTTATATAAATTTATTTATTAATATCTAATACAGTCGCAGGATCTAGTCTCACGTTAAACCAATTAAGTCTTACATCAAGATGAGCTCCTGTTGATCTTCCTGTAGATCCTACCGTTCCAATTATATCTCCTTGCTTAACTTCTTGGCCTATTTTAACTGATACTTGTTCCATATGCATATACAGTGTTGAAATTCCGTGTCCATGATCAAATATCAAAGTGCCACCTGTATAAAATAAATCAGGCTCTGCCAACGTTACAATTCCATCTAGCATAGCCTTAATTTCCGTTCCTTTGTCCGCAGCAAAATCTATACCATAATGTGGCCATTTAGGTTTACCATTTAAAATTCTTTGACTTCCATAAACGCCTGTTACAATTGCATTTTCTAGTGGGTTTATAAATTTATTTTTAAAAAAATCTAAGTCACTGTTAACAGCCCTGGCTTCCCCTATCCATTTATTTTCTCTTTTAATTCTTTCATAAACTTCCTCGGGAGGAGTTACTTTCTTTTCTTCAAGGCCATCAATTCTTTGAATTTTATATTCTCGTTTTAAAACTTTTTTTACAATCTTTTCATTATTGATTGTTATTATAACATCATTTTTTCTATCTCTGCCTAATCCAAAAGCAAAAAAACCTTCAGACGTAACTTTTACTTTTTTTTTATCTATAAATACATTTGCTTCAGGATTTGTTTTTCCTAAAATGAAAGAACCTTGAATAAACTTACCTTTAAAAGTTGTAGCAAAACTTGAGGTTGTAAAAAATAAAAAAAATATAACTATTATAAACTTCATTTTTTATTAAGTTCTTCATACCTTTCTTGGGCTTCTTTTGGTGAGAAGTAAGCTTCTTGCAGTTCAACATTCCAGTAAGTTAATTGATTCAAGGGAATATTTTTTCCTGATACTGCACAAACAACAAAATCACCTTTTTCAATAACTTCAAAGTTGTTTGGGCCAAATTTAAGTTTTGCTTTATTTTCGTTCATGTATATTAATTTCCTATATATCTATAATATATGAAATTAGCAGTCATAGGAAGTGGTGGTCGCGAGCATGCTATTTGTTACAAACTCAAACAATCGCCTAAAATTAAAAAAATAGTCTGTATACCTGGAAACGCAGGAACTAAAAAGATAGCAAAGAATATCAAAGAAAATATTTCTGATTTTAAAGCTATTTATAAAATAATTAAAAAAGAAAGAATTGATTTAGTCATTGTTGGTCCTGAGCAGCCTTTGGTTGATGGTTTGGTTGATTATCTAGATAAAAGAAAAATTAGTGTATTTGGTCCTAATAAATTTTCTTCACAACTAGAAGGTTCGAAAGGTTTTATGAAAAATTTATGTAAAAAAAATAATATCCCAACAGCTAATTTTGGAATTTTTGAAAATTTTAAAGATGCTTCCAATTTTATTAAAAAAAATGGCGCACCTATAGTTGTTAAAGCTGATGGACTAGCTGCTGGTAAAGGGGTGACGGTATGCACTACTGTTAGAGAAGCGTTAAAAAATACAAAATTAATTTTGAATGGTAAATTTAAATCTTCAAGTAGAGTAGTACTAGAAGAATTTTTAGAGGGAGAAGAATTAAGTTATTTTGTTATTGTTGATAAAAAATCTTATCGTTTTTTTGGTTCAGCTCAAGATCATAAAAGAGTAGGCGAAGGAGATACCGGTTTAAACACTGGCGGTATGGGGGCCTACTCTCCAGCACCTTTACTTACTGGACCTCTCGAGAAAAAAATTAAAAAAAAAATTATTGAACCAACAATTAATGCTATGAAAAATTTAGGTCACCCTTATAAAGGATTTTTATATGCTGGATTAATGATTAAAGATAACGAGCCTTATCTTATTGAATATAATATTAGAATGGGTGACCCCGAGTGCCAGGCTCTTATGATGAGATTAGAAACAGATTTATTTGAAATCATAAACTCTGCAATAAAAAATAAAATTAAAAACTTGAAAATAAAATGGTCTAAAAAAAGTTCTATTACGATAGTAATTTGCGCCAAAGGATATCCGTCTAATTATTTAAAAAATAGTGAAATTAAAAATTTAAAAAAAACTAAGATGGACAAAAGTAATCAAATTTTTCATGCTGGGACATACGAAAAAGATAATAAAATTTACTCTAGCTCTGGAAGAGTTTTAAATATAACTGCTTTATCCAAAAATTTAGTTGATGCAAGAAATAAATCGTTAAAGAATATAAATAAAATTAACTGGAAAGATGGATTTTTCAGAAAAGATATCGGCTGGAGAGTAATTAATAATAAATAATATGAGAATTATATCAGGTAAATTAAAAGGATATACGCTTCATTTGCCGGTAGATGATAAAACTAGACCTCTAAAAGATATGGCAAGAGAAAGTATTTTTAATTTACTATCTCATTCAAATAAAATTTCAGTACAACTAAAAAATTCTAATGTTTTAGATCTGTATGCTGGCACAGGTTCTTTTGGCTTGGAATGTTTATCAAGAGAAGCTGCTGGAGTGTTTTTTGTAGAAAATGAAAAATCTGCATTTGAAATCTTAAAAAAAAATATTCATAAACTTAAAATGGAAAAAAGGACAAAAGTTTCTTTAAACGGTGTTTTTGAGGAATTAGAAAAACTGAAAAAAAAAGCATTAAGGTTTGATCTAATTTTTTGTGATCCCCCTTTTAAAAATGAAAACATATCTAAATTAATTGAATCGATTTTTAATAAAAATTTATTAAATTCAAAAGGTATTATTATTATTCATAGAAATAAAGAAACAAATGAAAATTTTCCTGACTATTTCAAAATAATAGATGAAAGAAAGTATGGTCTTTCAAAAATTATTTTTGGTAAATTTTAGTTATAAAATTTTCTTTGTCTCTGTTTTAACCTGCTCTACTGCTGGTTGATCAAAAGCATTAATACCCATCATTCTAGAAAGAAGTATGGTCTCTAAAACAAAAAAGGTTAAAATTTCTCCCAACTCATTTTCATTCATCTTTTTGAAATTTATGTATCTGAATGGAATTTTTTTTAATTTAAAAACTTTTTTTAAAGCCTTGCTCTGTGCATTAATTATTTTTTTTAGATTTTTAAAGTCGTGATTTCCCTTAATCTTTTTCTCTAAATTAAAAAAAGTAAAAAATTTATCTCTTGGGCCGTCTAAATAAAGCTGCAAAAGACTGTGATGGTCTTTTGGACCAAAAGATAACATTGGATTAATTCCTTTGCCTTTTTTACCTAAACTTTCTGCAACAAGCTGCTGATACCAGTAACCTAAATCTGTTAAACTTGAGTCATAATTTAAAATAATTGAATTTTTAATATTGTTAGTATTGAGTGTATATATGCTAGCAACGTTTTGAATTAAGGATGCTATAAAATTTTTATCTTTTAATAACTTTTTCAAATTTTTAAATTTTTTTAAATTTAAATTCATTAATGCTGCTGGAAACATTCCAGTTTCAGACATTACTGAAAAACGCCCACCAATGAACTTTTTGTGCTCTATAATTTCAGCATTACATTTATTGGCAATAGCCATTAACTTGTTATCTGCTGTTTCGGTAATGAGAATTAATTTGTTATTAAATAATTTTTTTGAAAATAATATATTAAAATTAGTAATTGATTCCAAGGTGTTACCTGATTTTGAGACTAAAATAAAACATACATTTTTTAAACTTTTTATTTTTTTATATTCAAAGTTTAAATCTAGATTATCTAAAAAAAATATTTTTTTTTTTATCTTTTTTTTAAAAAATGAATAAATGGTTTTGGCTCCCAGAATAGATCCACCCATTCCAATAATAACAATATTTTTATATTTAGAATATTTTTTAATAGTTTTATTTGAAAAGTCAAAATCATATTCACTTTCATAGGATCTTAGCATAGGAATTTTGGAATTATTTAAATCATTGATAAAAGTACTAAAAACTTTTTTAGTTTTTTTTAGGTTTATGTAATATTTTTTTGTTCTAGAAAAATAACCTTGAAAAAAATTATCTTTTTTTAACATTTATTTTGATTGAATTTTCTTTAAAATTGAATTTTCAACTGAGCTTGTTGCAGAAGATTCTGTTTCAGTAATATTCTCTAAGTTTTTTTCAAACTCTAAAGTCTCTTCTACAGCTAAAGTTCTTTCGTCCGGTGTAGGCAAATTTTCAAAATCTGGAGGCAATATAAGAGGGTCTTTTTTTTTTACTAAAAATTCATCAGCAGAATCTGCTTTTGCTCCTGTAAGACCTCTTTTCACAGAATTCAAAGTGTCTCCACATGATGCTGTAAGAAAAGATAGTAACATTATATAAATAATTTTTTTATTCATCTGTAGCAATCTTCTTCTTTTTTAATATTTCAGCTAGGATAAGTCCAATTATACCTAAGGTTATAAAAATATCAGCAACATTAAATATAAACCAATGATAATTTCCTATGTGTAAATCAATAAAATCAGGCACAGCATAATAATATAGTCTATCAAACAAATTACCAAGTGAACCTCCAATAACTAACGATAATAGATAAGCGTCTATACCCTTGGACTTTAAAAGGAAAAATAGAAGGGCAATATTAACTAGTATTATTACAAAAGTGATAGCATGATAATAAACATTAGATTCCATGGCAGCCAAGCCAAACCCTATCCCGTTATTCCATATTAAATATAAGTTTAAAAATGAATTAACATAAAAATTAATATCTATGCCATCTTCCTGCAAATTTAATAAATAAACTTTTGTTATTCTGTCTAAAAAGAAAATAACTGAAATTAAAATAACTTTTTTCATAAAATTATTTTTTTAGCTCACATCTCTTACATTGGTGAGGAAAAATTTTCCAGCATCTTGTGCATTTAGTTCCTTCTGCTTTTTTAACTAAAACTTGCACATTTTCAATATCTTCTAATTTGAAAAAATTAGTATTTTTATTTATTTTTTCTGCTTGCGCTTTAGAAGTAATAAAATTTTCAGATAAGTCAAAATCATTT
>MDSV01061168.1_pt1 | contig 11641 bp, 14 predicted proteins | sample 810851 | NCBI WGS metagenome assembly MDSV01 (sample SAMN05326640, study PRJNA326480) | marine metagenome | isolation source: seawater | place: Atlantic Ocean: North East | collected 2012 | reverse complement strand
TTGCGAAGGGGTTACACCCGATCCCATTCCGAACTCGGAAGTTAAGTCCTTCAGCGCCGATGGTACTTTGTCTTAAGATATGGGAGAGTAGGACATTGCCAGGCTAAAAAGATTATGAAAATTGCAAGTTCACTAAAGTCATTAAAAAAAAGAGACCTAAACTCTAAACTTGTAAAGCGTAGGGGAAAACTTTACGTCATTAATAAAAAAAACCCAAGATTTAAAGCCCGCCAAGGATAATCATGAGTGAACAGGATTATAAGGAGACCTGGAAGGGATTTACTAAATTTGTTTTATGGGGAACTATTGCTGTAGTTGCGATCTTAGTAATACTTGCTTTAACATTACTTTAATCTAAAAAAATTAATTAAAATGATTGTTGGTTCAATTAAAGAAGATTTAAAACAAGAAAAAAGAGTTTCTTTGACTCCTGAAACTGCAAAAAATATCACAGGCTTGGGTTTAAAAGTATGCATAGAAAAAGATTATGCAAAACATTTAGGAATTCAAGATGACGAGTATACAAAAGTTGGAGTTGAAATTAAATCTTCCTCCAATGAAGTTTTAAGTTCAAGTAATTTGATTATCAAAGTTAACTGTCCTTCTGATAATGAAATCAATATTTTAAAAGAAAATACAATTTTAATAGGAATGTTTAATCCTTCAAAAAATAAAAATTTAATTGAAAAAATTATTAATAAAAAGATTAAAATTTTTTCACTTGAGTTATTACCTCGTATAACTAGAGCTCAATCGATGGATGTGTTATCTTCACAATCAAATTTAGCTGGGTATAGAGCAGTAGTAGACTGTGTAGCTGAATTTGAAAAAGCTGTACCAATGATGATGACAGCTGCTGGAACTGTTCCAGCAGCTAAAGTTTTGGTAATCGGAGCTGGGGTAGCAGGTTTACAAGCTATTGCTACTGCAAAAAGATTAGGAGCTATCGTTTCAGCAACAGATGTGAGAGCAGCATCAAAGGAGCAAGTAGAAAGTTTGGGCGGAAAATTTTTAACTGTTGAACAAAGTGAAAACATGGAAACTGCAGGCGGATATGCAAAAGAGGCCTCGGATGATTATAAACAGAAACAAGCACAGATGATGAGAGAGGCGTTAAAAAAAAATGATATTGTTATATGCACAGCTTTGATACCCGGAAAACCTGCTCCAAGAATTTTAACTGAGGATTTAATAAAATTGATGAAACCCGGGTCTATCGTTTATGATTTAGCCGCAGAACAAGGAGGTAACTCTGCATTCTCTGAGGCAGGAAAAATTAATACAATTGATGGTATAAAGATTATAGGTGTCAAGAGCTTGATGAATAGATTACCGCTTACCGCTTCTAGTTTATATGCTAAAAACCTATTTAGTTTTTTAAGAAATTTATATAGCAAAGAAAAAAAAGAATTTAACGTTAACTTAGAGGACGAGATAATTGAAAAATCGTTACTAAAAGAAATTTAATCATGGAAATAGATCCTTTTATATTTAGATTAAGCATATTTATTCTATCAATTTTTATAGGTTACTATGTAGTTTGGAGCGTTACTCCATCTCTTCATACTCCTTTAATGTCAGTCACTAATGCTATTTCATCAGTTATCATTGTTGGAGCCATAATTGCAGCTTTAGCCGGGTCTTCAGAGAGCATATTTGGCACATCAAGTATTTTTGGATTTATGGCCATCTTGTTAGCTGCAATAAATATTTTTGGTGGGTTTTTAGTAACTCAAAGAATGCTTCAAATGTACAAAAAAAAGAAAGATAAAAAGAAATGATATCTGCAAATTTATCAGCAATTTTTTATTTAGTCTCAGGAATACTATTTATTCTTGCACTTAGAGGATTATCATCACCAGATACATCTAGACAAGGAAACTATTTTGGAATTGCAGGAATGATAATTGCGATCGTTGTTACATTTTTATCAGTAGGAAATTTTTCTACATCATTAGCTTATGTGACAATTTTTTTAGTTATTGGTGGAACGATAGGAGCATATATAGCTTTTAAGATACCAATGACTGCAATGCCAGAGCTAGTTGCAGGATTTCATAGTTTAGTGGGACTTGCAGCTGTTTTTGTAGCAATTGCAGCTTTTTTAAATCCAGAAGCATTTAATTTAGGAGTTGTTGGCGGAATTCAATTAGCAAGTCTTGTAGAAATGTCTATTGGTGCAGCAGTGGGAGCAATAACTTTTTCTGGTTCTATAATTGCCTTTTTGAAATTAAGAGGAATAATGTCTGGATCTCCAATCACATTTAGTGGTCAACATTTTTTAAATTTAACACTTGGTATAGGAATTTTTGTCTTAATTTTTTATCTTTGTAAAACTCAGTCAGCGAATATTTTTTGGACTCTAGTTATGATTTCTTTTTTAGTTGGTGTTCTATTAATTATACCAATTGGTGGAGCAGATATGCCTGTAGTAATTTCGATGCTTAACTCCTACTCTGGTTGGGCTGCAGCTGGCATTGGCTTTACTTTAGAAAATACAGCCTTAATTATTACTGGCGCACTCGTTGGATCTTCTGGAGCAATACTATCTTATATTATGTGTAAGGCCATGAACAGATCTTTTATTAGTGTAATACTCGGTGGTTTTGGAGCAGACAATTCTGCCGACGACATAAAAAAGAAGAAAGATCAAAAACCAGTAAAGAATGGTAATGCAGAGGATGCAGCCTTTTTAATGAAAAATGCATCATCCGTGATTATAGTTCCAGGTTATGGTATGGCTGTGGCGCAGGCCCAGCATGCGTTAAGAGAGATGGTAGATAAGTTAAAAAAGAATGATATTAAAGTAACTTACGCAATACACCCAGTTGCTGGAAGAATGCCTGGACATATGAATGTCTTATTAGCAGAGGCAAATGTTCCTTATGATGAAGTTTTTGAATTAGAAGATATAAATAATGACTTTGCTAATTCTGATGTTGCCTTTGTAATTGGAGCGAATGACGTTACAAATCCTATAGCGAAAACAGATCCCAAAAGCCCAATATTTGGTATGCCAGTTCTTGATGTTGAAAAATGTAAATCTGTTTTATTTGTTAAAAGAAGTTTATCGCCTGGATATGCCGGAATTGATAATGAGTTATTTTATAGAGATAATACATTGATGTTATTTGCTGACGCCAAAAAAATGACAGAGGATATTGTTAAGAATTTAGATTAATGAAAACAAAAATATTTTGCGACATAGCTGACTATAAAACGATTAAATTTTTTAACAATAAATCTTTAGTAGATGGCTTTACTACTAATCCAAGTTTAATGAGATTAGCTGGAGCTAAAAATTATAAAGATTATTCTCTAAAAATTTTAAAAATTTGTAAAAAAAAACCAATTTCTTTTGAAGTATTTGCCGATAGTTCTATAGAAATGCTCAAACAGGCTTACGAAATAAACTCTTGGGGTAAAAACGTTTATGTTAAAATTCCAGTCGTTAATTCTAAAGGAGCTTTTACAGGATCAGTTATCAAAGAATTAAGCGATAAAGGGATAAAACTCAATATAACTGCAGTTTATTCATTTGAGCAAACAAGACAAATCTATAAAAAATTAAATAAAAAAACAAAATCTATTATTTCTATATTTGCCGGAAGAATGGCAGATAAAGGAAAAGATCCACTTCCAATATTTAAAAAAAGTATATCTTTAACTAAAAAAAACAAAAATATTGAAATTCTTTGGGCTAGTACAAGAGAGGCTTACAATTATACTCAAGCAAAACAAATTAATTGCAACATCATTACTATGCCACCTAAGGTAATAAGACAAATAAATGGATTTGGAAAAAGTTTTAGGTCAATGACACTTGATACAGTAAATGGTTTTTTATCAGATAGCAAAAAATCCAGATTTAGTCTTTAGGAAACTTTAGCTTTAGCTCTAGACAGCCTTTTCCTCTCGTGGGGATCTAAAATTAGTTTTCTTAGCCTACAGGATTTAGGTGTTATCTCTAATGCCTCATCAGTATTTAATAAACTTAGTTGTTCAGCAATTGCCATTTTTCTAACTGGAGTTAATACTACATTTTCATCAGTATTTTGTGTTCTCATATTTGTTAACTTTTTTCCTTTCAATACATTAATTTCAAGGTCACCAGACTTAGAAGAAATACCTACAATCATACCTTCATAAACAGGGTCATTATGAGTCACAAGCATCTCTCCTCTAGCTTGTAAATTAAATATTGCAAATGCGACTGCCTTTCCGGTTTCCATTGATATTAAAGCTCCGTTTCTTCTTCCTTCCATATCTCCAGTGTAATCTCCAAATGAGTGAAAAGTTCTGTTTATAACCCCAGTACCTTTTGTTAAAGTTAAAAATCTACTTGTATAACCCATTAAACCTCTAGTTGGTGCGTGAAAAATTAATCTTTTCTTATTTTTACCAGTATCTTTAAGGTTTATAAGTTTACCTTTTCTTTTATTCATAGAGTCGATTACTTTGGAAGAGAATTCTTCGTCTAAATCCATAGTTATTTCCTCGATTGGTTCTAATTTTTTTCCGTTTTTGTCTTTTTTAAATAAAACTTTTGGCGGGCTTACCGTCATTTCAAATCCTTCACGTCGCATTTGAGTTAATAAAATTTCTAACATCAATTCGCCTCTTCCACTTATAATAAATAAGTCTCTATTTTCATTTTCATTAAACGTAATACCAACATTATTCTCAGCCTCAAGCATCAACCTTTCTCTTATTTGAGTGCTCGTTAGTTTTTTGCCCTCTGTTCCTGCTAAAGGTGAACTATTTACTGTAACCGTTATAGACATTGTAGGTGGATCAATAGGAGTCGCACTAATAGGCTTATTAACCTCTAAATCACAAATTGTATCAGCTACGTTGGCTTTTTCTAATCCGGCAATTATTACAATATCTCCAGCCACTCCTGACTCAATTGGAACTTTTTTTGTTCCCTCATATCTAAAAATTTTTGTAAGTCTACCTTCATCAACTTTTTCATTTTGAAGATTAATAGCTTTTATTTGTTGATTAGCTTTTGCAGTACCTTGAGCAATTTTTCCAACTAAACTTCTACCTAAAAAACTGTCTGCATATAAAAGTGTAGACAGCATTGCGAATGGTTTAGTTTTATCTAATTGCACTGGTTTAACATGTTCAATAATTAAATCTAATAAAGGATGTAAATTTTCTTTTGGACCTTCTACTTCTTTTGTTGCCCATCCAGATCTGCCGCTCGCATACAAAACAGGGAAATCTAATTGACTTTCATTAGCATCTAAGCTGACAAATAGGTCAAAAGTTTCATCTAACACTTCATTTGCTCTTTGGTCAGATTTATCCATTTTGTTTATAACCACTATCGGTTTAAGACCTTGTTTTAGTGCTTTTGATAATACAAATTTAGTTTGAGGCATAACTCCCTCGGCAGAGTCAATTAAAAGTAAAGCACCATCAGCCATATGTAAAACTCTTTCTACCTCTGCAGCAAAATCTCTGTGGCCAGGTGTGTCTATAATATTTATTCTTGATTTTTTCCAATTTATAGAAGTTGGCTTAGCTAAAATTGTAATACCTCTTTCTTTTTCAAGTTCTCCTGAGTCCATTAACCTATCTTCAACAACTTCGTTTTCTCTAAATAAACCACTTTGTTTCATTAAGTTGTCAATTAAAGTTGTTTTTCCATGATCTACATGGGCAATAATGGTTATATTTCTTATCGTACTACTCATAAAATAAAAATGTGTTGATATTTATTGGTTGCGGGGGAAGGATTTGAACCTTCGACCTTCAGGTTATGAGCCTGACGAGCTACCAGACTGCTCCACCCCGCGATAAATTAAATTTTTTTTATGTTTATTGCTTGAAGCTTGTTTTTTTCTTCTTTAATATCAAATTTTATTTTTTGTTCTTCTTTTAAAACTCTTAGCTTTGAATTTTCTAAAGCTGACACATGTAAAAAAATATCTTTATTTGTATTGTCATCAGTTATAAATCCATAACCTTTTTTTGAGTTAAACCACTTAACTTTTCCAGATGGCATTGTAAATCCCCTCATTAATTAATTAATACCTATTTTTGAGTTTTTGTAATTTTTTAATTCTCTTCAAATTTTCTGTTTGAATTCTCTTTTTTCTTTCTGAAGGTTTTTCGTAAGTACTTTTCATCTTCATAATTTTAAAGAACCCATCTTTCTGAAGTTTTCTTTTTAAAACTCTAATTGCTTGTTCTACGTTGTTATCTTTTACGTCTATTTTAATAAAATCCTCCTGTTAATTTCACGTTAGTTATCATTTGATTTAATAATTGTCTATACCGAAGCTGCTTGAGCTTTCTTTTCCTCTCTTATTTTTGCTTTTTTCTCTCTTTCAACTCTTCTTCTAGCTTTTTCAAGACTTTTTTGGAATGACTCTTGAGTACACAAAGCTAATATTACCGGATCTCTAGCTTTAAGGTTTGAAAAATTCCAATAGCTTCTTTTTCTAATTAAAGAAACAGTTCCTTTTGTACTTCCAACTAATTTTGAAATTTGACCATCAGTCAGTTCTGGTGCATTTTTACAGAGCCATAAAATAGCATCAGGTCTATCTTGTCTTTTAGACAATGGAGTATATTTCGGTTTTTTTCTCTCCTTAACTTCCACATCGTCGACTTTTTTTAATAAGCTCAGTTTTTTTTGAGGGTCTTTAGAACAATTTTCAATTTCCTCTCTAGATAATTGCCCTGCTAAAATCGGATTGTAGGCTTTGATACCTTTTGCTACATCTCCATCTGCTATACCTTTAATCTCAAGTTCATGAAGGTCGCAAAATTCTGCAATTTGTTTAAAAGTAAGCGTTGTATTTTCTACCAACCAAACAGCTGTTGCTTTTGGCATAAATGGAGTTTCAGACATAATCTATTTTTTGCTTCTTAAGTTACTAAATTTTTTATTGTATTTACTAACTCGTCCTTTATCTAATATTTTTTGAGCACCGCCGGTCCATGCGTAGTGAGATTTAGGATCAATATCTAGCTTAAGAACGTCATTTTCTTTTCCCCAAGTTGATCTTGTCTCGAATTCACTACCATCAGTCATTACAACTTTTATTTTATGGTAATTAGGATGTATATTCTTTTTCATGTTGCGAGTTTTATATTATTAAGGGTTTTTACTCAATATTTTTTTTTACTATTAAATCTATTAATTCATTATGAATGTTTGAATTTGAAGCTAAAATGTTCTTTTTTAAAGGGGCATCAATATTATGTTCAAAAAAATCGACAAAACCTCCGGCTTCTTTCAATATTATTATTCCTGCAGCTACATCCCAATAATTTATTTCCCTTTGCCAATAGCCATCAAACCTTCCGCAGGCAACGTATGCAATATCTAAAGCAGCACTACCAAACTTTCTTATAGGAGTTAAAATTTTATTTGAAACTTTTACAAATTCAGAGAAAATTTCTTTTTTAATTTTACTAGAATTTTTTGGTCCACCTGTCACAATCAAAGAATCTTTTAAATTTTTTTTATTAGAAACTCTTATTCTTGAGTTATTCAAGAAAGCTCCATTACCTTTTTCAGCTATAAACATTTCATTTTTTATTGGATCGAAAATTACTCCACATTTAATTTCATTTTCTTCTTCATAACCTATGGATATAGCGAATTGAGGTATTCCATTCATAAAGTTTGTAGTTCCATCAATTGGATCAATAATCCATCTGTTATTTATATTTTGTTTATTGATTATTCCTGACTCTTCTGTGATTATGCAATAGTCCGGATGAGCTTTCTGTAACTCTTCCATAATAATCTTTTCCGTTCTTTTATCTGCAGACGTAACAAAGTCACCAGGACCTTTAGTTGAAACTTGCAACTTTTCTATTTCACCAAAATCTCTTATTAATGATCTTGATGCTTTCAAACAAGCTTTAGTAATAATATTAATTTGAGGAGAATTTAATCTCATTAGTTAATTCTCTTTATGTATTCAAGAGTACGTGTATCTAGAACTATTTTTTCACCACTCTCGATGAAAGGAGGAACATCTACTCTTATCCCACAATCTAATAAAGCAGGTTTATAAGACGAGGATGCAGTTTGATTTTTTATTGCAGCATCGGTGCTTTCGATAGTGCATTCAATATTGTTAGGAAGGTCTACTGAAATTGGTTTTTCTTCCATAAAGGAGATAGTTACTTCTAGGTTTTCTTTTAATAATTTATACTTTTCTCCAACTGTTGTTTTTAAAATCTCAACTTGCTCAAAAGTTTTATTATCCATAAAGTAACAGTTATCTCCATCTATATACAAAAAATTAAATTTTTTTTCATCTACTTCGGCTTTTTCAACTGACTCGCTTGATCTAAATCTTTCGTTTAGTTTCGTTCCTTTGATAACGCTTTTTAACTCAACTTGATTAAATGCACCACCTTTTCCAGGTTTAACATGTTGAGTTTTTAAAACAGTCCAGTAATCATTTTTGTGTTCAATAATCATACCTGGTTTTATTTCAATAGCTGTTATTTTCATTTAAATTTCCTTATAGCAAATTCCGATTTTAAATTTGGGTTATCCCAAATAAAACTTGATATTGCAATATATTTTGCCCCAAATTTAAGTAATTTTTTATAATTTAAATCATTAATTCCACCAATCGCAACGATCGGTTTTTTTATGTTTTTTTTTGCCCACTTTAAAATATTTGGATTGGCTTTTTTTGCGTTTGGTTTAAGTTTTGAGATGTGAAACGATCCAAAGGCAACGTAACTAGCATTATTTTTAACTGCATTTTTAGCAAGAGATTTTGAATTATGACAAGTTACACCAACAATTTTTTTTTCATATTTTTTTTTAAAATTTTGATCTAAAATATCTTTCTGACCTAAGTGATATCCATCAGCTTTTACAATTTTTGAAATATAAGGAAAATCATTAATAATTAATTTTACTTTGTATTTTTTTGTAATTTTTCTGACTTTTTTGGCGATTTTAATAAATTTATTCTTTTCAATCTTTTTAAGTCTTAGTTGAAAAAAATATACATTTTTAAAAGACAAAACCTTTTCTAATTTTTTAAAAAAATTTTTACTAATTTTATTTGGTGAAATTAAATAAACAATTCTTCTCAAAAGTATTAAGCTGCTGCCTCTTTTTCTAAATTATCAGACCACTCTCCTTTAGATGATAGGCCGTTCATTTTTGCTCTATGATTAAAGGCTTTTTGAATATTGCTTTGATCATTTTGATTTTTTCCAAAAGCTTTAAGAGCACTAGCCTGTAAACCTCTTCCGTAAGAAAATGTTATTAAAAAATTAGTATCATTGATTTTATTTATTTCATTTAAATTTTTGCTCGCTTCAATTTCACTTTGTCCACCTGATAAAAAAGCTATACCTGGCACCTCTTGAGGCACATTTTTCTTTAAGCACTCCAAAGTCTTGCTTGCTATTTCTTCAGAACTAATTTTTTCTGACGACTTTACACCTGGAACAATCATATTTGGTTTCAATACGGTGCCCTTTAAGTTAACTTTATGTAAAGCAAGTTCATTATAACATTCATTTAATACATTTGTTGTGACTTGATAACATTTTTTAATATTATGATCTCCATCCATTAAAACTTCAGGTTCTACTATTGGAACCATTTTAGCTTCTTGTACTAGAGCAGCATATCTTGCTAAAGCATGGGCATTAGATTTTATCGATTGTAAAGAAGGGAGGTTATTTTCAATTTTGTAAACTGCTCGCCACTTCGTAAATCTTGCACCTAAATCATAATATTCTTTTAATCTTTCTCTTAAACCATCCAAACCTTCAGTTACAGTTTCGTCAGGTGACCCCGCTAATTGTTTAGCACCTTTATCAACTTTTATCCCAGGAATTGCATTGTTTTTTGAAATTAATTCAGGAACCGTTAGACCTAAAGTCGTTTTTTGTTTAATCGTTTCATCGAAAAGAATTACACCTCCAATATAATTTTTAACTGCATCTGCGCTGAAAAGAGTCTGTCTAAAAATTAATCTATTTTTTTCAGTATTTTCTACATTTATGCTTTTAAATCTTTTGGCTATTGTACCCGTGCTTTCATCTGCTGCTAAAATCCCTTTTCCTTTAGCACACATTTTTTTTGCTATTTCCTCTAAGGTCATAATGATATTTATTTTAAAACATTAAGACCAGGCAAGTCTTTTCCTTCAAGAAATTCTAAAAATGCACCTCCCGCTGTTGATAAGTGTGTGAAAATAAATTTATCTTTACTTTTATTTATAGCAGAAACAGTATCACCTCCACCAAGTATCGATATTAAAGATTTCTTGGTTGTATTTTCAGATATCTTCTTTGCGATTGCCAAAGTACCAATCATAAAATTATTGTTTTCAAAGTAACCAGCAGGGCCATTCCATAGAACTGTGTTAGATTGATCTATAATTTTTTCAATACTCATTATTGTTTTAGGTCCAATATCCAGAATTATTTCATTATCATTTATTTTATTTTTAGATTTAGTCTCTGCAGAACCGTTAAAATCAGCTGATACATTACAATCTTCAGGGATGAATATATTACAATTATTTTTTTCAGCTTCATCATATATTCTCTCAATAATGCTTTTAGAGTCTTTTTCTACAAGCGATTTTCCAATCTTTAAACCTTTAAAGGCTAGAAAATTATTAGCCATAGCTCCAACAATAATTATATTATTTACTTTTTTAATTAAATTAGAAATTAAATTAATCTTTGTTGAAATTTTTGACCCTCCAATAATACAAGTAACAGGATTTTTTTTGTTTTGAATAATTGCATCAATTGCAGCAACTTCTTTTTTTAAAAGCGGCCCTGCATATATTTCATTAATGTATTTTGTAATTTTATGGATAGAGGCTTGTCTTCTATGAGAACAAGAGAACGCGTCATTAATATAGATATCTCCAAGTGAAGCAAGTTCTTTTGCAAAATTATCGTCATTTTTATTTTCCCCTTCAAAAAACCTGATATTTTCTATTAATATAATTTCACCTTCTTTTAAATATGAAAATTTATTTTTTGTTTCTTTGTTAATATCTCCCGTAAAAAAGTAAATATTAGTTTTTAATTTTTTTTTTAAAAATTTATATATAGGCATCAAAGATAAATCTTTATTATTTTTATCTTTAGGTCTTCCTAAATGACTGATGATGATTATCTTAGCTTTTTTTTTTACTAAGTTTTTAATAAAAGGTAAGCTAATTAAAATTCTGCTATCGTCTTGAATTTTTTTTTCTTTTAATGGGACATTTAAATCCAGTCTAAGTATCACTGTTTTGTTCTGAACATTAAGAGTTTCAGAGAAATATTTTATTTTATTCATCTAGAAAGTTATTTTCTAAGCTTTTCTTGAATCGTGAGAACTATTTTTTCAGTAGATAGATTTAAATGTTTGTAAACTTTTTTGTAAGGGGCGCTTTCACCAAATTTATCTATACCTAAAGCAATTCCCTTTTTTCCTAAATATTTGTTCCATGATAGGACGTTACCAGCTTCGATAGTAACAATTAAAGACTCCTCGTCTAAAATATCTCTTTTAAAGTCTTCAGATTGTTCATCAAAAAGCTCTTGGCAAGGCATCGAAACTACTTTTGAGTCAATATTATTTTCTTTAAGAGCTTCATGAACATTCAGCGCTAATTCAACCTCCGAA
>MDSV01237149.1_pt1 | contig 11642 bp, 11 predicted proteins | sample 810851 | NCBI WGS metagenome assembly MDSV01 (sample SAMN05326640, study PRJNA326480) | marine metagenome | isolation source: seawater | place: Atlantic Ocean: North East | collected 2012 | reverse complement strand
CTCAAAAGACAACTCAACAGATAGGGATTTTTTTATTCATGCAATAGACTGGTTTAAAGAAAATGAAAATATTATTCCTGAATATTGGGTACACCTAAGGCCAACTACTCCTTTGAGAGCTCCTGAAAAAATAGATGAGGCAATCGATGTAATCTTAAATGATGATACAGCTACATCACTTCGCTCAGGACACAAAGCACCTGAATCACCTCTAAAATGGTTTGTAAAGGAAGATAAATATTTTAAAGGATTGATTGAGAATGAAGAATATAACTTACCAAAGGAATCATTTGAAGATATTTACATACCTGATGGATATGTTGATATTGTGAAAACTTCATATCTTTTAAATAATGAAAAAACTCATGGTGAAAATATTATCAGCTTTGAGTCACCTGTTTGTACAGAAATTGACTCAATTGAGGAGTTCAACTATATAGAATATCAGATACAAAACAGTGAGAATTCACTATTAGATACATTGCATAAAGTAATAGGACAATAATTATGGCAGGAAAAGGCTTTTCACATGAACCAATTAAGGTAGATGAAATTTCTACTAAATATAGGACTATAAAAACGGCTCTTCCTGTTCCTGAAAGCATTCCAATCATTGAACAAATGTATGAGTTGGAATCAAGAGCAATGCATGGACAGGTTCCATTAATTTGGGATAAGGCCGAAGGGTTTCAAATATATGACAAATGGGGAAATAAATGGCTTGATTTTACTAGTACTATTTTTGTTGCTAATGCAGGACATGGTAATAAAAAAATTATCAATGCGCTAAAAAAGATATTAGATAAACCTCTATTACATACTTATACATACGCTTCAGAAGAAAGAGTGAATTATCTAAATTATTTAATTGATAATACACCTAACCAATTCGAAAAAGCGTTCCTACTTTCAGCTGGTACAGAAGCAACAGAAGCTGCATTAAAATTAATGCGTTTAAATGGAGAAAAACAGAAAAAAAATAAAGGTGGAATAATTTGTTTAAATGGAAATTGGCATGGGAGAACTTTGGGAGCTCAGATGATGTCAGGAAATAAAGAACAAAAAGAATGGATTGGATACCAGGATCCGAATATTTATCATATTGAATTCCCTTATCCATGGAGCACAGACAATCCTAGAGAATTTTTTAAAACAGAAATTAACAAACTACTAACAAAAGAAAAGATTGACCCAAAAAAAGATTTGTGTGGTTTTATGCTTGAAACCTTTCAAGGATGGGGTGCAGTTTTTTATCCTAAAGAATTTGTAGAAGAAATATTTGCCTTTGCCAAAGATAATGATCTTTTAATTACTTTTGATGAAATGCAGTCAGGTTTTGGTCGTACAGGTAAATTATTTGGATACGAACATTACGGAGTTGAACCAGACATCATATGTTGTGGTAAAGGCGCTAGTTCAGGATTGCCTTTATCTATTGTTTTAGGATCTAAAGAAATAATGGATTTACCAGATGTTGGTTCAATGAGTTCAACTCATTCAGCAAATCCATTAGTTTCAGTTGCTGGACATGAAAATTTAAAAACTCTAATTGAAGACGGGTTAATTGACAATTCAGAAAAATTAGGAAAAATATTTCATAAAAAATTAAATGAAATTAAAGACAGGTATCCTGAGTATTTAAAATATGTTTTTGGCGAAGGTCTTATAGCTGGTCTTGTTTTTATAGATAAAAATGGAAATCTTTTAATAGATTTATGCGATGCAATTGCTGAAAAGGCTTTTCAAAGAGGACTATTAGTAGTTCATACAGGAAGGGAATCAATTAAGCTTGCTCCGCCTTTAAATATTACTGATGAAGCACTCTATGAGGGTATAGAAGTTTTAGAGGAATGTATTAGGGAATCAATATGATAAATTCTATAAGACATGCAGGAATTGTTGTTAGAGACTTGGAAAGGGCAGCAGATTTTTATCGTAGCTTGGGATTTGTTGATAATAATAGTGCGACCGAGGAAGGAGATTTTATTGACCAGGTTACTGGTCTGAAAGGCACTAAGTTAGAATGGATCAAATTAAAAGCTCCAGATGGTAATTTAATTGAATTACTTAAATATCATTCACATTCTGAAGATGAAGAAATTAGTAAACAAAAATCTTATAAATTAGGCTCCTCACATATTGCATTTACTGTAGATAACATTAATGAAATGTGTAAACTTATTGAAAATGCTGGTGGGTCTATTGTCAATCCTCCTGCATTAAGCAATGATAAAAAAGTGAAAGTTTCATATTGTCATGATGTTGAGGGCGTTCTAATGGAAATAGTCGAGGTTTTATAATATGGCTAAGAATTACTTATCTGTAGTCTATGATGAAGAATCTCACCCTTATGGAGACTACCCAGAACAATTATGCTCTTATTTGTTTCAATCATTTGGTTTTGAAAAAGGTATGAAAATGTTAGAACCAGGATGTGGTCGAGGTGAGTTCCTAAATAACTTTAAACATCTAGGACTTGATGTTGTCGGTATAGATATTTCTCCTGAAGCTGTTGAGTTTGAAAATGACTTTGAAGTTAAATTATGTGACATAGAAAAAGAAAAATTGCCTTTTGATGATAATTCAATTGATATTGTCTATAGCAAATCATTTATTGAGCATCTTCATTATCCAGAAAGATATTTAGAAGAAGCTTATCGTGTTTTAAAGCCAAATGGAATATTTTTAACTTTAACGCCAGACTGGCAATCTAATTACAAGATCTTCTTTGATGATTTTACACACAGAACGCCTTTTACAACGGTGGCTTTATCAGATGCTTATAAGATGTATGGATTTAAAGATATAAATGTATATAAATTTAGACAACTTCCTATAGTGTGGAAATATCCAATACTAAATTATTTTTGTGCCCTTATAAGTCCTCTTATACCAGTTAGAACAGAAAATAAATTTTTTAGATGGTCCAGAGAGTTAATGTTAATTGGAGTAGGAAAAAAATAAAATGAATCTAGATTTAGAAAATAAAAATGTTCTAATAACAGGGGCTTCAAGGGGCATAGGTTTAGCTATTGCCAGTAGCTTCTTAGCTGAGGGTGCAAAAGTTTGCATAGTTTCTCGCGGTTCTAAAGAGCTGTTTGATAATGAAAAAAAATTAAAAGAAAAATTTGGTAAAGATAGTGTTTGGGCAAATAAATGTGACTGTACAAAAAATGAAGATTTAGAATCACTTAAAGAAAAGATTATAAATGAATGGGGTTCTTTAGATATAGTGATAGCGAATGTTGGAAGTGGCGAAAGTGTTCCAGATAAACTACCTAATAATAGTGATTGGGAAAAAACATGGAATATCAATTTTGAATCAGCATTACAAACAACAAGGATCTTTTTACCGATATTAGAAAGTTCTCAAGGAGTCTTGTTATATGTTTCATCAATTGCTGGGATAGAAGCTTTAGGTGCTCCTACTGACTATTCAACAGCAAAAACAGCGGTTATGAGCTTAGCAAAAAATCTAGCAAGAAAGTCTGCTCCAGATGTTAGGGTAAATGTATTAGCCCCAGGGAACATTTTTTTGAAAATGGATCTTGGGATAAAAAAATTAAGAAAGATAAAAAGAGTGTCGATGAAATGATAAGCTCAGAAGTCCCTATGAAACGTTTTGGTATTCCAGAGGAAGTTGGTGATGCGGCTGTTTTTTTATGCTCAGATAAAGCAAAATTTATAACTGGTACAACATTGGTCATTGACGGTGGGCAAACAATAGGACTGGCATAATGTTAGAAGATATTTTCAGATTAAATGACAAAGTTATTGTTGTTACAGGAGCATCTGGCTTACTTGGTGAGAAGCATGCTGAGGCTATTGCTTGCTATGGAGGAACACCGGTCTTGATAGATTTATCTGAAGATAAAATTAATAAGATAGTTGAACAATTAAACGAAAAATACAATGTAAATTCTATGGGATACGTTGTAGATGTTACTGATGAAGAAGCGGTAAAAAAGAATGTTTCTGAAGTTATTCAAAAATACGGAAAAATAGATGGCTTAATCAATAATGCAGCAAATAATCCAAAGGTCGAAGATTCTGAAAATATCAACTTCTCTCGTTTAGAAAATTTTCCTGAAAATGTTTGGAATGATGATTTAGATGTTGGATTAAAAGGAGCTTTCTTGTGTGCAAAACATTATGGATACGAAATCTCTAAAAACCCGAAAGGTGGTTCTATTTTAAACATATCATCAGATCTTGGATTGATTGCACCAGACCAAGATTTATATTTAGTTGAAGGCCTTCCTCCAGAAAAACAAGCTGTTAAGCCAGTTACATATTCTGTTGTTAAAACAGGAATAATTGGACTAACAAGATACCTTGCTACTTACTGGTCTAAAAATAATGTCAGATCCAATGCAATCTGTCCAGGAGGTGTGGATAATAACCAAAATGAAGAATTTATAAGTAAAGTTTCTGAAAAAATACCTTTGGGCAGGCTTGCTAATGTGAATGAGTACCAAGGAACTGTAGTCTGGATATTAAGTGATGCGTCTAGCTATCTCAATGGAGCAATTATTCCAATTGACGGGGGTAGGACAGCTTGGTAAAAGAATTACCCTGAACCTAGATTTATAGTGTTACTTACTCTTGATTACTTAGTAAAAAAATATAATTTAAAAATCAATGGGGTTTCTCACTTTGGAGCACACTTAGGCGAAGAAGTATCTTCTTATAAAGCTTTAAATATTAAGAATATTCATCTATTTGAGCCCCAAAGTAAAATTTTCAACAGTCTTAAAAAAGACTTTTTAGATGACAAAGATGTATTTTTATATAATTTTGGTTTAGGAGAACAAAACATATCTATGCAAATGTTTATACCAGAAAATTATGAAATGAGCGCTTCTTTATTAGAACCAAAACATCACAAGACTCTTTATCCTGATATAAGTTTTCAAGGTAGTGAGGAAGTAGAAATAAGAATTTATGATGAGCTTAAAATAGAAGATGTAAATTTTTTAAATATTGATATTCAAGGCTATGAATTATTAGCGCTAAAAGGATCTCAAGAAGCACTTAGAAATAAAATTGATTATATCTTTATTGAAGTAGCAATGATAGATCTGTACAAAAATAATGCATTAGTTGGGGAACTGGATGAGTTTTTAGAAGAATTTAATTTTATTAGAGTTGAAACAAAGTGGGTTAATCGATTTGTTTTATGGGGCGATGCTTTATATATAAAAAAACATAACTTAAATGCTCTAAGAGTTTATAAAGGAAAAACTATTAAATTTCTCGAAAATTTTAGTATGTATTTTTTATTTATTGATTTCTTAAGGCTTTTTAAAAGAATTAAAAATAAAACTAAACAATTTATAAAAACTATTTTGGGTATTATATGAAAACATATTTTGGAAATAAATTTAGAAATTACACATTAAAAAAGAACCCTAAAATATTCAGACCCACCAGTTCTCCTTTTATATCAGGAGACACTTTAAGGAATGAAGCAGATTTTATATTTGACGAAACCCAAACATTTGACCCCTCATTGGTCAAAAATAATGATATTATTTTTCTGAAAACTGATCTTAAAGAAATCTATTTTCAGTCACAACATCCAAAGATAAGTAGTAGGTATATTTTGATTTCACACAACTCAGATAAAACAGTTGATTTTATGGCAAAAGAATTCATAGATGAAAAAATTATACATTGGTTTAGTCAAAATTTATCATTCAAGAGCGACAAAATATTTTCATCAATACCAATAGGATTTGAAAATAGAAGATACCTACACAACGGTAGATTAAATAATATTAAAAAAATAGATACTGTTGAAATTAATAAAGATAATAAAATATTGTCTTCACATACTTCTTCAACAAATTCTGATGTAAGAACTAGCTTAGACAAAATTATAAAAGAACTTAAGTTCGTTAACAGTCAAAGGTTCGGTGATAATTTTGAATATCTTATGAATTTAAAGAAACATAAATTTATTTTATGTCCACATGGAAATGGTTTAGATACACATAGGGTTTGGGAAGGATTATTAACAAGAACTGTGCCCATATTAGAAAAAAGTGACTTCTCTTTAAATTTTTATAATATGGGTGTTCCAATTCATATAGTCGAGGATTGGTCTGAGCTAAAGCATCTTGATGAAAGCGAAATTAATAAACTTTATGAAAAATTTATAACATTTGAATTTAATAAATTTACTAAAAAAGATTTTTGGATGGATTTAGTATATAAAAAGAAACTAGCCTAAACGTAATCTTTATATCCTTTAGGTAAAAACTTTTCAAACCTCTTTGAGTGAATATGCAAGTTTGACATTTTAAAAGTTTTATTATCCCAATAAACAAGTGGATTATTATCAATAAATTTTGTTTTAATTCTTTTTGAATACAGCTCTACACCTATTAAATCATTAAAATCTATTTTTCTTTTTGAGTAAAATTTTCTTGGTTCTGTGTGAGTACCATCAATATACATTCCATAACTTAGAGGGTCAAAAATTATTGAAGAGTCATAAGGCAATATTGGAAGTAAGTTGAAAAGAGTAGTTTCTTGTCTGTAAACCATTCCTAATAGGTCCATTTCGTTAGGAGGTGAAAAATTGTTAAACTCCCAATCCTTTTTGATTCCTTCATCTATTTTTTTATCTAAAGAATGACATAATGTATTAAATATTTCATAATTTGGAATAAACGAATATCCAAAAATTAATCTATTTTCGCTGGCAGGTGTTATATTAAATTTTGATAAATCAAAATATTCTTTAATTTCTTCATATGGTTTATATATCAAAATATCGTTATCAAAATGTATAAGCTTTTCAAGGTTTAATTCTTTTTGTATGTCTCTTAAATAAAATATTCTTAGTAAAGAAGTACTCCACAAGGGGTTACTTTCGTAAATAGTGTCTTTAAATATATCATTTTTCTTAATTTTATTTGTTAGGTCTGAAACTATGTCATTTAAATCAACAATTTCTATATCCTTTAATTGTATTTTTTGATCAGAGCAAAAAAATATTTTTGCATCTTTGTCAACAGTTAAAATACTGTTAATGGTTTTTTTAATGTAATCCGGGATAGTTCCTATAGATACTAAAACATAATTCACAATTTAATATTAACAAATACTTTTCAACACAGTAATAAAAGATTTTTTGCTAGTTTTTTTTATATAGTTAGTTTTTAAGTGATAAATGTATAAAATATAAAATGTATGAAGTTTAAATATTATCCAATAACCTTATTAAGTGGCGCTTTATTTTATGGCTCTTTAAGTCTCAGTCAAAATATAAAAGTTTATAACTTTCCTTTAAATATAGAAAACTCAACAATCACATATCTGGTTGTCTCTCTTGTTGTTGGATTGCTAATATATTATTTAAATTTAAACTTTAATGAAAATAATAATATTTTTGTAATATCCCTAATAGTTTTATCAGCATATACACTGCCTCAAATACTTTTTACAATAACATTTATAAATAGGATATTCTTTTTGGCTGCTTTAGTATTAAATATCTTTTTACTATTTAAACTTCCTACAAATAAAGAAAGTAACGCATCCTTATTAATTTCAGTAATTTTGGTATTTTCAGTTATTTTGCTTCTACAGTCAAACACAACTGAAGATGAAATAATAATTTCGAATGAAGAAGTAGGCGAAATTCATTTATTAGATATGAACCCAACTCTAGATGATTATAAATCGTTTAGTTATGTCTCGCTAGAAGGTAGTGGTGCTAAATACTTCTTAAATCCTACCGGAAGGAATCCCTATACTGCTATTTTGACTTTTGATGACTTAGAAAATCTTGAAAATATTAATTCTGTAAATGCAAAATACAAAGATGAAGATGTAGAGAGTCAGTACAATTTTATTATTGATGGTTCCAAGATCTATGTTGAAGCGTATTACTTAGGTAGAGATTCTATTTTACAAATAGATTTTGTTGATAACGGTGGCAACAACTTAGCAACAAAAGAGATTGCAATACCTCCTATTTCTAATGGTTTAAAATTTAAATTAGAAATAGAAAAATTTAGTGATTCTTTTTCATGGATGTGGATATCTGGAGCAAAAGATGGAACAGCATTGTTTATAGATGAGAAGTCAAATATCAGAGGTTTGGTACAACTTCCACAAAGAGCGGGTCGAACTTTTGGGGCTTCACCTTTGTATGAAAAAGGAGTAGTTTTTTGGAATACTCATGATCATAAATACTATCACATAGATATGTTTGGAAAATATACTTACTTCTTTGATAATGACTTAGATAAAAAATATAGATGGCATCACGATATATCGCCAAGTAAGCATGAGAATTTACAATTAATGCTTGTTGAAGATTTAACAAATAAACCATTTATAGAAGATTTGTTTATAGAAATAAACATTGAAGATAATACCTTGGTTAGAGAATTTGATCTAAAAAATATTTTAGATTTTAACCTTCCTGTAATTAGAGATTCCGTACATCAAGTTACAGCTTTTGATGATGTTGCAGTTCCTGCAGAGCCTGATAAATATGATTGGTTTCATGGAAATTCTATTGAGTATAACCCAGAGAGAGATGAGATAATTATTTCTGGAAGACACCAGGGGCTTATTGGCATTGATTATGAAAGTTTAGAACTTAATTGGTTTATTCCACACAATCCAGAATTCTATGAAAATAATGATGATTACAATTATCCAATTCTCACTTCTAACTCACCTTCATACTTGCCTCCGAATGGACAACATAATTTAACTATGTCTGGAAATAAAATTATTTATTTTGACAACCAAGCGATTCCTAATTGGGCTTCACCTTACAAAGAATTTAATATCTATGACTTAAAATCATATATTGTTATATCAGAAGTAGATTTTGATAATTTGACTATCACAAATCAAACCTTAATTTCTCATGAGAATACTTGGTCTAAAATTAGAGGTGGTTTGGACTATACAGACACAAATTTTAGTAATTATTTAATTTCATTTGGTGGAATTTTTTATGATCAGTTTGGAGCAAGGACTTTAGATAAAAAAGCTGATCCAAAGAATTTTGCATGGGAAGTTGTTGAATATTCAGATAATTCGCTAGTCCGAAAGATTTCTGCAAATGTTCGAGGTGCTTATAGGTCTTTATTTTACACTCCATAACTTATTTTAAAGATAGGTCAGGGAATAAAGATTCCATAACTAATCTAGAAAGTGTAAATGAAAAAACTTAGATTAATAAAAAATCTATTTAACAGTCAATTGTTTATGATTTTTCTATTTTCATTATTTTCCTGTATTAGCATTTTTATATTCTTTCAATTTAAACCTCAGGAATTATTTATTTGTGATGAATATAAAAGCTACCTTATATCATTTTTTGGTAATGATTATAATTTCATTTATCCACTTAATAGGTGTGACGATAAAGTCTATTTTGCAGTTCTTGAAGAATACTTTTTATTATTTGAAAATGCAGCAAGGCCTTATCAAAATCGTCCATTATGGCTATTGCCGCCATATTTTGTTTATCAATTATTAAATTATTTAGAAATATTTACTAATCAAAACATCCTACATATCTTTAGCTATTTTGTTACACAGTTAATTTTTGGAGTTTATACATTAAATTTATTAATAAATTTAATGAAAAAATATTTTCAATTAGGAAATTTTGATATTTTTTCAATTGTTATGATATTTTATTTAAATCCTGTTATTCAATTTTTTATTTTTACACCCTCAAATGGATCTCTTAGCTTTATGGTTTTAATTTTAAATTTATATTTTTTAGACAAATATGGTGAATCTAAACCAAAGTATTTAACATTTTTTCTAATGGGGGTTTTATTCCTTCTAAATAGATCGTTTATTACCTGTCTTGCAAGCTTATTTTTAATTAGGTTTAAATTTAAATTTAAATATTTTTTTGAGATAGCAATTGGAACATTTCTGTTTTTTATTCCAAATTATTTATACAAATATTTTATTACTTACAATGGATATGAACCTTATGACATCAATACTGAAATGTATGGTCAATTTATTTGGCTTTCAAAATATTTTGATGAAGGTATTTTTTTCTGGTTAAGTAAATTTCTTCTAAGTGAAAATAATTTTAATTTAAGACTTACCACAAAGTGGGACTCTGATGGTGAGTGGTATTGTCAAAATATTCCCGAAAATTTCTTATGTTTTTTTAGTGATGTTGTTAATGCTTCTAGATATTTATGGGTGCCTCTTTTAATTGTTCTGATATATTTAACTTTCTACAATCAAAAAATTCCTAGTCCTGTAAACAAATTTATTTTTATTACGAGTATCGTTAGTATATTTTTTTGGTCCTTGATTGGTTGGTATCCACCTTTAAGATTTTCTCTATTTTCATTCGGAAACATGATTATTTTGTATTTAATATATGTCTTTATCAACTTAAATAATTTAAAAATAAAATTAACAATTCTAACTTCAGTTATTTTTGGTTTATTAAATATAAATCATTGGAATAACGATGTTCTATTCAATTTAGACTCTTTAAATCTAATAGCAGCGTCATTAATAATATTTTATTTTTATCAAGTAATCAGATATAGGAATACTAGATCTTAAGAAAGGGCGTTGGCTCTCTTATGTTTTGATTTATTCTTTCGACATCTTTCACTGCAATACAATACATTTTCCCAATCTCTTTCCCATTTTTTTCTCCATGTAAAAGATTTTTTGCAAATTTTGCAAATTTTTTGCTTTTTCATAAAGTATTACTTTTTATGAATTCTTCTGCTCTAGTAAATATTCTTTTTTTTCTCTGTGTGTCCATCCTGTCTAAGTTCCTAATTAACATTGAAAGCCTTGGATTTGATTCGTAAAATTTTCTATTTTTTTCAGTAAATCTCCAATAAAGACCATCCATGATGTCACACCATTCACCTTTTTTATAATTGCTCATCTTAAGAATATAGTTAGATCCACATGTATATGGCTTCGTTGACATTAAACCACCATCTGAATAGGTTGCCATCCCAAAAACATTTGGTACCATAACCCATTCTGATGAATCTATATACATCTCCATAAACCATCGATATATTTCTTTTGGATTAATCTCGCACATATTCATGATATTGCTTATCACCATAAGTCTGGGAATATGATGGATGTATCCTTCATTTAAGGTTGTTTGAATACAGTCATCTAATGGACCCAAGCCTGTTTCTGCTTCATACCAAGAAGAAGAAAGCTTCTTTTTATGATTCCAGTAATTTTGGTTTTTTTGAAACTCCCCTTCTTCAATATATATTCCTCTTATAAATTCTCTCCATCCAATAATTTGTCTAATAAAGCCTTCTAAAGAATTTATTGGAATAGATTCTTGTTCAGCATATTTTAGAGTTTTGTTAATTACATCTCTTGGTGTTAATAATCCAGTATTCATATTCACACTCAAACAACTATGAAATAAATAGTTTTCACTCTCTAACATTGCATCTTCATATATTCCAAAATTTAAAAATCTCTTCTTTAAAAATTCAGTGAGTTGTTTATTTGCGTCTTTTCTTCTAACTGGAAACCATATATGCTTAAGAGACCCTGGATGAGTTTTAAAGTTTTTTTCAATCAATTTAATAATTTCTAAATGATATTTTGATAAATTAAATTTAGGCAACTTTGGG
>MDSV01205299.1_pt1 | contig 11642 bp, 16 predicted proteins | sample 810851 | NCBI WGS metagenome assembly MDSV01 (sample SAMN05326640, study PRJNA326480) | marine metagenome | isolation source: seawater | place: Atlantic Ocean: North East | collected 2012 | reverse complement strand
CTACTTATTATTTTTTATACTATTCTCATAAAAACTAGCAATTAATATCGCATCAGCTTTGTTTGAATCTTTTTTTTTTGATAAAATTGAAGAAATTTTTGGAAACATTTCTATAGCTTTTGTTCTACTTGCGTCTTTTTGTGTATTAATTAACTCAAAATGTTTTTTCCATTTGATGGGGCGAACAAAAAAAATTGGCAACTGCATTGCAGCACATATTCCTTTTATAACTCCAAAAGATTGGCCAAAATTAAACATACTTGTAACACCTTGTCCTGGCATAGCTGAAACTTGTTCCACAACAACATTAATATTATGCATATTGTATTTTTTTATTCTGTGAGATAATTCATTATACATTTGATGACCATTTACTTGTCTTTTATTTTTTTTGCCTTCTGCCATTGTTGGCATTTCGATTACATCTTTCACTTCTCCATTTTCAAAAAAACAAATTGCTCCATTAATGCCAGGATCTATTGCGATTATTAACATTTAGTTTTCAAATTTTGCATTTGTAAAAATATTTTGAACGTCATCATCATCATCTAAAGCTTCTAAAAATTTAACCATATTATCTTTATTACTTCCAATTAAACTAACTAGATTTAAAGGTACCCATTCTAATTCTGTTGAAAGAAAGTTAGGAATTTCATTTTCCAATTTTTTTTTACCTCATAAATTTCATTTATATTTGTATGAATTTCATGATACTCATTACCAGAAATACATTCTTTAGCACCCGAATCAATTGCAAGATCAAAAATTTTTTCATCACTTGCTTCTTTTTTTTCTATTTTTATTATACCGGATTGTTTAAAATTGTGAGAAGCTGATCCTTTTGTCCCTAGGCCTCCTCCATTTTTTTGAAATAAAGTTCTAATTTTTGATGCAGTTCTATTTTTGTTGTCAGTTAAAGTTTCAACGATGACAGCGGTTTTACTTGGGCCAAACCCTTCATATCTAATACTTTCAAAATTTGAGTCTGCATTAACTGAAGACTTGTCAATCGCTCTTTCTATATTGTCTTTTGGCATATTCGCTGATCTTGCTGTTTGTATAGCGGATCTTAAGCGAGCATTCATGTCGGGATTTTTATCACCAAGCTTAGCAGCAACAGTAATTTCTCTAGATAATTTGGAGAAAATTTTAGATCTTTGTTTATCTGCTTTTCCTTTTTTATGCTTTATTCCAGCCCAATGTGAGTGTCCAGCCATTATTAAAATTTATTTTTCAATTCTCCACCAAATATAAAGCTATTAACTTTATTTGCCAAACCATTCTTGGAGTTGCCTTCAACTATAACTCCCGACAAGGAAGCCTCACCTCTTGCAGGAAAATGTTTTGTTGATTGTCTTTTAAAAAATCTATTAATAGAATTTTCTATATTCATTCCAATCACTGAATTATAATCTCCACACATTCCTGCGTCAGTTAAATAGGCTGTTCCATTTTGTAAAACTCTTGCATCATTTGTTGGGACATGGGTGTGAGTTCCAACAACTAATGTTGCTGAACCATCAAAAAAATGTCCCATTGCCATTTTTTCACTGGTAATTTCTCCATGAAAATCAACGATTAGAAAATCATATTGATTTTTAAGTTTATTTTTTTCTAAAAATTTTTTTGCTTCAATGAAAACATCATTACATTTTTTCATAAAAACGTTTCCCATAAGGTTTAAAACACCAATTTTAAATCCTTTTTTTGAATTATAAATGTTAAATCCTTTGCCAGGAGAATTGCCCAACAGATTTAATGGTCTTAACAATCTATTTTCATTTGCTATGAAATTAAAAGTTTCATTTTGATCCCATACATGATTTCCAGTTGTAATAACATCTACTCCTGAACTTAGTAATTCGTTTGTAATATTTTCTGTTATTCCCACTCCTTCTGTTGCAGCATTTTCACCATTAACCACAACAAAGTCTATAGAGTTATTTTTAATTATTTTTGGAAGATTTTCTTTAACTGAGATACAACCTGAATCTCCAACGATATCACCTAAAAATAATATATTCATTATTTGATATAATCTTCTGTAAAAATAAAATCTAACTTTTTATCATATTTGCTTATAGGTAGCCTTGCTACCTCTTGAAATGAAAAAGCAATGCCAATAATTAATATTTTTTTTATTTTTTTTATTTTTTGAATATATCTGTCATAGTAACCACCACCATATCCAAGTCTAAACTTTTGATTGTTGAAAGCTAGTAAAGGAACTAGAAGAATATCAGGATAAATTTTTTTTTTTGTAAAAGGTTCTGGGATGCCAATTTTTCCTACCGAAAGAGGTTCTTTAAATGACCATTCATAAAAATCCATTTTATTTCCTTTTCTGGTTATTGGCAAAGAAATTTTACAACCAGAATTTTCTAGTTTTTTTAAGATTTCCAAACAATTAATTTCATAATTAATAGGAAAGTAACCTCCAACTTTTTTTTTCTTTAATAAATTAAATTTTTTTAAAATATCTTTTAATAAAAGATATTTTAGGACTACAATTTTATAATTTTTTTCTCTATATGCTAAAATTTTTTTTCTTAATATTTTTTTTGACACTTTTTTAAATTATTGAACTTTTGTATCAATTTCGTGTTTTTTTATAAAATTTTCAATTTCTAAAGTCGTTTTTTCAACCAAGTTTTCATAATTAAGTTTTTGCGAATCTATCTCATTTTTTATTTCTACTTGGTCTTCCTTAAGACTCTTTATTTCTTTTTCTTTGTCATCTTTGTATTTATAAACTAATGATTTTAGCTCTTTAAATCTTTCTATAATGTTATTAAATTCACTTTTTTGTTCATCAACTTTTTTTTTAGTTTCAAAGTATTCATCCATAACTTTAATAGAGGTTATTAATAAAAGTTTATTCTCTCCAATATTTCCCAATGAATTTTTTAGATTATTAAATTTGCTATTTAAGTACTGAGACAGCTCTTCTAAGTGTTCCTCTTGCCCATCCTCACATGATAGAAGAAATTCTTTTCCATTAAATTTAATATTTACATTTGCCATTTTTCTATATCGTTCATTAAACTATCCGTTTCTTGGTTTAATTCATCTATTTTTTCATAAAACTCGTCTTCCTTAACCTTGTCTTTTGCTTCTCTCTTTTCTATTTCTTCCAATTTTAATTTAAGATTTTCGTTTATTTCTTCTAAAGAATTATATTTTTTCTGTAATTCTATTTTTTCAATTTCTAATTGATTTTTCTGCTTTTCTAAATGTTCAAGCTCTTGTGATCGATGAGGTTTGTTAATTTCTAAATTTTTTAATTCATTTATAACTTCTTCAAGTTTTTTTTCTTTTTCATCAATAGTTTTCATATATATATATTTATAATATTAAATTGAGTCATCTAAGTCTATACAGGATAATTTTTTTGAATAAACAAAACAAAATCTTAGCAAACGCTGTACGTTTTCTTTCAATTGACGCTGTACAGGAAGCTAATTCTGGCCACCCAGGCATGCCAATGGGAATGGCTGATGTAGTTACAATACTTTACAAATATTTTTTAAAATTTAACCCAAAAAACCCAAGTTGGTTAAATAGAGATAGGTTTGTTTTGTCTGCAGGACATGGTTCAATGCTCTTATATTCTATACTTTATTTAAGTGGCTATAAAAGTATTTCATTAGAAAATATCAAAAAATTTAGGAAGTTAAATTCTATATGCGCTGGACATCCCGAGTATGAAATGAATTCTGGCATAGAAACTACAACTGGGCCTCTGGGGCAAGGGATTTCTAATGCTGTAGGTTTTGCCATAGCTGAAAAAATTTTAAAAAAAAAATTAGGAAAAGAAATAATTAATCATAAAACTTATGTTTTAGCTGGAGATGGTTGTTTAATGGAAGGTATTAGTCATGAAGCCATGAGTTTGGCTGGTCACTTGAAGTTAAATAATTTAATTATGTTATTCGACAACAATTCTATCTCGATTGATGGTCCTACAAGTTTAGCCGTATCAGACAACTATAAAAAAAGATTTGAAAGTTATGGTTGGAATTATTTATTAATTGATGGTCATAATGAAAAAGAAATATTTTATGCGTTAAAAAAATCTCAAAATTCAAAAAAGCCAACTGTAATTTCATGTAAAACAAAAATAGGATACGGTTCGCCAAATAAATCAGGAAAAGCCTCTTCGCATGGAAGTCCTTTGGGTGAAGAAGAGGTAGAATTGGTAAGAAAAAAATTAAAATGGAAGTATAAAAAATTTGAAGTACCAAGTTATATTTTAAATGAATGGAGAAAAATAGGAAATAAAGGTCAAAAAATAGAAAAAAAATGGAATAAAATTTATAAAATAAAAAAAAATGAAATTGATAGAATTTTAAAAAATAACTTTAATAAGTCGATCAAAATTGAAAAAATTAATACAATTAAACAAAACAAAAGTCTAGCAACAAGAAAATCATCAGAATTAATTCTAAGCACTTTGACAAAAGATAATAATACATTAATCGGTGGATCAGCAGATCTAGCAGGTTCAAATAATACAAAAACAAAATTTCATAATATAATTAAACCAAATGATTTTAGAGGTAACTACATTCATTACGGCGTTAGAGAACATGCAATGTGTGGGATAATGAATGGATTAGCTCTTCATAGTAAATTAATTCCATATGGAGGAACTTTTCTGATTTTTTCTGACTACTGCAAACCTTCTATTAGATTGTCAGCAATGATGAAACAAAGAGTTATTTATGTTTTAACTCACGACTCCATAGGTTTGGGCGAAGATGGCCCAACACACCAACCTATAGAACATTTATCTAGTTTAAGAGCCATTCCCAATCTAAATGTTTTAAGACCAGCAGATAGAACTGAAACAATTGAATGTTGGGAAGTGGCATTAAAAAGTTCAAATACACCAAGCATCTTGTCTTTAACTAGACAAAATCTTGACCCAATAAGAAAAAAATATTCCAATATCAATAAATGTGCTTTTGGTGGTTATGAAGTTTTAAGAACTAATAATAAAATTAAAGTAACTATAATTGCTAGTGGTTCAGAAGTTAATTTAGCTATTGATGTTAGTCATAAATTAGCCAAAAATAAAATATATTCAAAGGTTATATCAATGCCATCTCATGAACTATTTGAATTACAATCTAAATCATACAAAAATAAAATCCTCAATGAATCAAAGTATAAAATTTCTATAGAGGCTGGTTCAACCGACTGTTGGAAAAAATTTATTGGAGAGAATGGTATGTGTTTTGGAGTAGATACGTTTGGAAAAAGCGCTCCTTATAAGGATATTTATAAATTTTTTGGTCTGAATACTGAAAGTATAGTTAAAAAAATAAAAAAAATGATTATTGGTAATGCATGACAATTAAAATTGGAATAAATGGATTGGGTAGAATTGGAAGAATGGTAGTTAGAACTATAGTAGAAAATAATAATAAAAATATAGAAATAAAGCATATAAATAACAGAACAAATTTAGAAAATATTAGCCAATTACTTAAGTATGACTCAATACATGGAAAATTTAATGCTGATATTAAGTTTAATGAAAAAAATTTATTTATTAATAACAAAAAAATATTTTATTCAAGAGAAACAGAGTTAGATAAAATTAACTGGAAAAAAAATAATGTAGACATCGTTTTAGAATGTACAGGAAAATATAATTCTAAAGAAAAATCCTCTCAACATATTAAAAATGGTGCAAAAAAAGTCATTGTTTCAGCGCCATGCAAAAATTCTGATAAAACAATAGTCTATGGCATAAACCATAAATCAATAAATAAAAATGATTTAGTAATTTCGGCAGCTTCATGTACTACAAACTGTCTGGCGCCAGTTGCTTATATTCTTAATAAAGAGTTTGAAATAGAAAAAGGCTTTATGACCACCATTCATTCATTCACTACCGACCAAAGGCTTTTGGATAATTCTCATAAAGACTTACGAAGAGCAAGATCTGCGGGACAATCTATAGTTCCAACCTCAACAGGGGCTTCAAAAGCTCTTGGCGAGATTGTGCCAGAGCTAAAAGGTAAAATAGAGGGTTTAGCAATGAGAGTACCTACACCCAATGTTTCATTGATAGACTTAGTATTTAATTCTAAAAAAAAACTATCGATTAATAAAATAAATGATTCATTTAAGAAAGCTTCAACAAAAAATTTAAAAAATATTCTTGATATCACAGAAGAAAAGCTTGTTTCGATTGATTTTAATCATAACTCTTATTCTGCAATTGTAGATTTATCATTAACTAATGTTGTTGGAGATAAAATGGGTAAAGTTTCAGCTTGGTATGATAATGAATGGGGTTTTGCATCAAGAATGTGTGATTTAGCAGAATATATTCATAAAATTTAGTTTTTATGAAGAATATTTCAAATCAAGATATTATTTTTAAAGATAAAAAAGTTTTACTAAGAGTTGATTTAAATGTTCCAATGAAAAATGGTTCTATAACTGAATCATCTAGAATTAAAAAAATAATACCAACTATAAAATTGCTATTAGAAAAAGAGGCGAAAATAATAATTTTATCTCATATTGGCAGGCCAAAAGGGAAAATTATCGAAGGAATGTCTTTAGAGCCAATCTCAAAAAAATTGGCTTCTTTATTAGGCAAGGAAGTCTTATTTAACAAAAATATAATTAACAATATTGCTATTTCAGAAGTAAACAAAATTCAAAGTGGATCTATAATGATGTTGGAAAATATTCGTTTTAATCAAGGCGAAGAATCAAATAATATTGAATTTTCAAAAAAATTATCAAATTTTGGAGATATATTTGTCAATGATGCCTTTTCATGTTCACATAGATTCCATGCCTCCGTTGAAGGAATAACAAAATATATTCCTTCTTATTTTGGTTTGCAAATCACTCAAGAAATTGAAGTTTTAAAAAAAATAACTTCTGAAATTAAAAGACCAGTTACTCTTATTATAGGTGGGTCAAAAATTTCAACAAAGATTAATATTATTAATAACTTAGCAAGGAAATTTAATAATATAATTATTGTGGGAGGCATGGCTAACACAATGTTAAAACATACAGGTTCAAAAGTAGGAAAATCGATATATGAAAATGATTGTGCATCTTTAGTAAAAGAAATTTTAAGTATTTCAAAAAAGTGTGATTGTAACATTATTTGCCCAATAGATGCTGTTGTTTCAAAAAGTATTGAAGGTATGGGAGAAAAAAAGGATATAAAGGAAATAAATAATGATGAGATGATATTGGATATTGGTCCTAAAACAATTTCTTTGATTAAAAAAATAATTAGCGGTTCTAGTACGGTATTATGGAATGGACCAGCTGGATATTTTGAAAATCCAAGTTTTCAAACTGGTACTAAAGAAATTATTGATATAATTTCTCAAAAAACAATTAATGATAACATTTTTTCTGTAGCTGGAGGCGGAGAAACAGTAGCCGCAATAAATAAATTTCAAAAATTGGACTCCTTTACATTTGTTTCAACTGCTGGTGGAGCTTTTTTAGAATATCTTGAAGGGAAAAGTTTACCTGGTATAAAAGCACTTAATTATAATGTCTGAACTAAATAATATTGTATTAAAAATAATTGGAAATGGAAAAGGAATCTTGGCGGCAGATGAAAGTACGGGAACTATGACTAAGAGACTTAACAATGTTAAAGTAGACTCTAGTCCTGAAAATAGACTATTATTTAGAGAAACTCTTTTCACATCTGATAGAATGAAAGATTGTATAGGTGGCGTTATACTTTATGATGAAACTATAAAACAAACTTCTAAAGCTGGAAAAAAAATTCCTAAATTAATTTCAGATATAAATTCTGTACCTGGAATAAAAGTTGATACAGGGGCAAAAGCCCTGGCTAATTCTAAAGAAGAAAAAATTACAGAAGGACTTGATGGTTTAAGAGAAAGATTGCAAGAATATTATAAACTTGGAGCTAGATTCACAAAATGGAGAGGAGTTTATATGATTTCGGAAAATTACCCTAGTAAATTATCTATCATGTCGAATGCACATGCTCTTGCTAGATACTCAGCATTAGTTCAAGAGTGTGGAATGGTACCAATTATTGAGCCAGAAGTATTAATGGAGGGCAATCATTCTGCAGAAGAATGCTACAATAAAACTTCAGAAGTAATAAAAAGATGTTTTGACGAATTGGATTTACACAAGATAGATTTAAAAGGTGTAATATTAAAACCTAATATGATTTTACCTGGAACAAACTCAGATGAAAAAATTTCAGGTGAGGAAATAGCCAAACTTACTGTTAAGTGTCTAAAAGATAATGTTCCACCGGAAGTTCCTGGAATAGCATTTTTATCAGGGGGGCAAACAGATATTGAAGCTACTGAAAATTTAAATTTAATAAATATTAATAATAATACAAATTTTATAATGACATATTCATATGGAAGGGCACTTCAACAAAATGCATTAAAGTTTTGGTCTAAAGACATAAGAAATATAAAAGGAACACAAGAATTATTCAATCATAGAGCCAGCATGTGCTCTTTAGCAGCTAAAGGTAAATGGTCAAAAGAGCTTGAGAATAAATAAGAAAAATTTTATTTACTTAGTTTCACCAAATAAAATTACTAACAATAATTTTTATAACGATCTTAACGAAGTTTTAAAAATCAAAAAAATAAGTTTTTTTCAATTAAGGTTAAAAAATACTAAAATGAAAATGAAATTACAGATTGGAAAAAAAATAAAAAAAATTTGTAAAAAATTTAATGTTAAATTTATAATTAATGATGATCCACTTTTAACAAAAAAATTAAATGCTGATGGATGTCATTTGGGACAAAAAGATATGGGAATAAATGAAGCAAGAAAAATTTTAAAAAATAAAATTATAGGAATTACATGTCATAATTCTTTAAAATTAGCAAAAATTGCTATAACAAATAATGTGGACTACATAGCGTTTGGGGCTTTTAATAATTCAAAAACAAAAAAAGTAACATTCAGAGCAAAAACTAGTACCCTTCTTTCAATAAAAAAAATGACAAAAATTCCTATAGTGGCAATAGGTGGGATAAATTCAAAAAATTACAAAAAACTTTTATTGAATAAAGCAAACTTTTTGGCTATTTCAGGTTACATTTGGAATAATAAAAAATACAAACCTTCAGAGGCAATAAAAAAAATAAAATGAAAATTAATGCGACTGAAATAAGAGTTGGAATGATTCTTGAATATAAAAATGATCTTTGGGAAGTTTTAAAAACACAACATGTAAAACCAGGCAAAGGAGGGGCCTTTGCTCAAATTGAAATGAAAAGTTTAAATAAAAATACAAAACTTAACGAAAGATTTAGATCTAGTGAGACTGTTGAGAAAGCAACATTAGAAGAAACAAAATTTAATTTTTTGTATGAAGATGATATAGATTATTATTTCATGAATCCAAAAACCTTTGATCAAATAAATTTAAAAAAAAACATATTAGGTGAAAAAGGAAGAATGCTAACAGAAAATTTAGAAGTAAGTATAAATTTTTATAATGAAAATCCTTTGTCTGTAAATTTGCCAAATCAAGTAACTTCTAAAGTTGAAACTACTGATGCCGCATTGAAAGGACAGACTGTTTCCTCATCATACAAACCTGCAACTTTAGATAATGGAATAAATATTCAAGTACCTCCGTTTATTGAAAGTGGTGATGAAATAATTGTTGATACTAGAACAATAGAATATGTAAAAAAATTATAATCAAATGAATTCAATTTCTCCTATCTTAAATATTATGATTAAAGCGTGTGAAAAAGCTTCTAAAGTAATTATTAGAGATTTTGGTGAAGTCGAAAATTTACAAGTTGCAAAAAAAGGACCCAATGATTTTGTAACTAAAACAGATAAAAGAGTTGAAAAAATTTTAATTGAAGAGCTTGAAAAAAGTAAAAAAAGTTATTCATTTATAACTGAAGAAAGCGGAACAATTAACAAATCAGATGTAGATAATTTTTGGATTATTGACCCAATTGATGGAACAACAAATTTCCTACATGGTATCCCTCATTTTGCAATATCAATTGCTCTGAAAAATAAAAATGAAATATTATCTGGTTTAATTTTTGATCCAATTAAAAATGAGATGTTTTATGCTGAAAAAAATGCTGGAGCATTTTTTAATAATCATAGAATTAGAGTATCAAAAAAATTTGAATTAGAAGATTGTTTGTTTGCAACCAACCATGAGGGAGCCGTTCATTCAAAACTTAATCTAAGATATACAGGCTGTGCTGCTTTAGATTTAGCGTACGTTGCCAATGGAAGGCTAGATGGATATTTTCACAATAATATTAATTTATGGGATATTGCTGCAGGTGTTTTAATTATTAAAGAAGCAGGGGGAAAAGTTAACGATATAAACAAATTTGATATTAATAAGATAAATATTAGAGCTTCAAATAACAATATTTACAACAAAATGCTTGAAAATTTAGGTAACTTTTAATTGTTTTTACAAAAACATTTGTTATAAAACGCGCTATGAAAAAAAATTTACACCCTGATTATCACTTAATAAAAGTTGAAATGACTGATGGAACTCAATTTGAAACTAAATCTACATGGGGATCTGAAGGGGAAATTTTAAAACTTGAAATTGATCCAAAATCTCATTCTGCATGGACTGGTGGAAAACAAAGAATTCTAGACAAAGGAAGAATTAGTAAGTTTAATAAAAAATTTCAAAATTTTAGATCTGAGAAAAAAAATTAATGTCAAATGCACCTTTAATGCCATTGGCAACAGCCGTATGGCTAGTTGAAAATACTACATTAACTTTTAAGCAAATTGCTAATTATTGCAAATTACATGAAGTTGAAGTGCAGGGCATAGCTGACGGAGAGGTTGCAAAAGGAATCGTTGGTTATAACCCTATAATGTCGGGGCAATTAACTAGGGAAGAAATTAAACTCTCTTCGGATGATACCAACAGATCTTTGAATCTTAAAACAAACGATGTAGAAATTGAAAATTCGGAAAAAAAAACTAAGAAATATGTTCCTCTATCTAAACGTCAAGATAAACCAGACTCTGCACTTTGGTTAACAAAACAACATTCTTTATTGAAAGATTCTCAAATTGCAAAATTAGTTGGAATAACTAAAAATTCTGTAACTGCCATCCGAAATAAAAGTTATTGGAACTTTAATAATTTAAATGCCAAAGACCCTGTTGCTATGGGATTATTTTCACAAAAAGATTTAATTGATGCAATAGAAAAAGCTGAAAGAAGAATTAAAAGGGAAAAAAAAGATAAAGAGAAAATTCAAAAAACTAAGTAAAATATATGAAAAATAATGGACAAATAATTTTTAAAGTGTTATCAAATCACATTTTTTGGAGGTAGTTATTAAAATAGAAGTTAAAGATAATAATGTTGAACAAGCGTTGAGAGTTTTAAAAAGAAAACTACAACGTGATGGTTTTTTTAAGATAATAAAACTTAAAAATACTTATGAAAAACCATCTGAGAAAAAAAAAAGAATACTGCAAGAAAACATTAAAAGAGTAAAAAAACTTAATAAACTAAAAAATAGGATTTAAATATCGCGGGGTGGAGCAGCCTGGTAGCTCGCAAGGCTCATAACCTTGAGGTCGGCGGTTCAAATCCGTCCCCCGCAACCAAT
>MDSV01055045.1_pt1 | contig 11642 bp, 7 predicted proteins | sample 810851 | NCBI WGS metagenome assembly MDSV01 (sample SAMN05326640, study PRJNA326480) | marine metagenome | isolation source: seawater | place: Atlantic Ocean: North East | collected 2012 | reverse complement strand
TTGGCACAGATCGCTGACCGCGATATCGAAGCGAAAGGAATTGCGCTTCTCGGGGTACTTGCTGCCGTCATCGCCGTTCTCAGACCGCTCGGTGGCGGAATGGCTGGGCTCGAGCCCATTTGGGTGATACTGATACTAGCGGGAAGGGCTCTCGGTCCGGGATTTGGCTTCGCTTTGGGGTCGATCTCTCTCTTTGCCTCCGCTCTGATTACCGGAGGCGTCGGCCCATGGCTACCGTTCCAGATGATTGCGGCTGGGTGGGTTGGTTTGGGAGCTGGCCTCCTTCCGCGAAGATTCACCGGGGCGGCAGAGATAGCTCTTGTTGGAACGTATGCGGCATTCGCCTGCATCGCCTACGGCTTCATCATGAACCTCTGGTTCTGGCCCTTCTCAACAAATCTCCCGGCACAGATTGCCTTTGCGCCCGGAGCTCCACTCATGGAAAACTTGATCAATTGGTGGCGCTTCAACCTCATCACGTCTCTGGGTTACGACCTGCCACGCGCGACACTGACGGTTCTGCTGATCATCCTCGCTGGTCGACCCATCTTGATCGGCCTTCGGCGGGTGTCGCGGCTAGCGTCCTTCGACACAGAATTGCGCATCGAACCTGCAGCCAATCGATGACATGCGCGTCCACTTACTCGGAACCGGTGCAGCCGATGGCCTTCCAAATCCCTTTTGCCGCTGTCTAACGTGCGATGAGGCGCGCATTACAGGCGCCGTCCGCGCCAGGAGCAGTGCGCTCGTGAACGAGGTCATACTCATCGACCCCGGGCCCGACGTCGCCCAATCAATCGCACGGATAGGTAAAGATTTACGTGAAACCAAGCATTGGCTCATCACCCATGGTCACCACGATCACCTGGACCCTGTCCTTCTGTTGTCTCGGTCCTGGGCCATCGGCGATCAGCCTCTGGTGATCTGGGGTCCGCCAAACGCTATAGATGCGCTGGCGCCGTGGATTCCGCCTAAGAGCTGTATTGATCTGCGGCCCTGCACGCCAGGTTTCACGGCCACAATCGCTATCGACGATGCTCGCTATCGAATCACAGCTCACCGTGCCGATCACGTCGGTTCCGCCCACCACGCTGACGCCATCGCGGAAGAAGCGTTGCTCTGGTCTATTAGTCACGGTGATCAGCAACTGTTGTACGCCACCGATACCGGTCCGAATCCGCGCGTGCACCCTGGGCCATACGACCTCGTGCTCATAGATTCAACGTTCGGTGACAAGACCGACCATGGAACCGGTCATCTCGATTTCGAAACAATGCCAACACTTTTGGACGAGTGGCGCTCGACGGGGATTCTCGGCAACGATTCACGAGTCGTCGCCACCCACATAGGTCATCACAACCCACCCAGGGCTGAGTTGGTGAGTACGTTGCAGACGATTGGAGTCGAGGTGCACGACGACGGCAGAGAACTAGACACGTCTTGCCGGAGTCGAGGACGTCGAATTCTCGTCACCGGCGGTACACGGTCAGGGAAGTCGCGGTTTGCTGAAGAGGTTGCCAAGCCGCATGCTGACGTCACTTACGTCGCAACCGCACGTCGGCGCCATGACGAGGAATGGAGCGAGCGGATTGCTGCGCACCGGGAGCGTCGACCCCCTTCATGGAACACCCTTGAAACACTTGACCTTGAATCCGTCATAACGCGCGTCCCGACAAATCATGTGGTCCTCGTTGATTGCATCGGGCTGTGGCTCACCCACCTACTTGATGACCTGAATGCGTGGGGGCGCCTTCACGAGCGGAAATCGGTCATTGCCCAGGTGCACATCCGCGTCGACGCCTTGCGGACGGCCATCATGTCGAGCAGCGCATCGATCATCTGCGTGACGAACGAAGTCGGCATGTCGCTGATTCCTACAGATGCTGGCTCGCGTCTGTTCACGGATCTGCTCGGCTACACGAACGCACAGCTTGCGCAGGAAATGGACGAAACCTTTCTCGTGGTAGCAGGACGCCCACTCCGACTCCCAACAAAACGAGCAACGGAGAAACCCCTATGAAGCTTGTCATTCCTTCCGTCGATGAAGACGCACGCGCCCAGGCACTTCTTCGACAGATGACTTTGACTAAACCCACGGGTGCTCTCGGGCGTCTAGAAGATCTGTCAGCCTGGTGCGCGGCGGTTCAAGGAATTTGCCCGCCTACGACATTCCAACGCCCGGCCCTCGTAATTTTTGCCGGCGACCACGGTGTCGCGCGATCCTCGAAGGTATCGGCGTATCCCCCCGAGGTGACCGCCATGATGGTGATCAACTTCAGTCACGGCGGTGCTGCAGCGAACGTCCTCGCAAAGCAGCACAATGCTCACCTTTTCTCCTACGACATTAGCGTGACGCCAACTCCGGACTATCTCAACTTGGTGTCCAGTGAAGTCCGGGACTTTCATGTAATCGACGGTAGCAACGACATCGCATTGGGCGACGCTATATCGCTAGGTGTTGCACGCGCAGCTTTTCAAGCGGGACTTGCGATCGCGGCCCGCATCGTCGATACAGGGGCAGACCTTTTCATTCCCGGTGACATGGGCATCGGAAATACCACCGCGGCAGCTGCAGTCATCGGGCATTTCATTGGAGCTTCTGCCGAGGAAACAACGGGAACAGGAACTGGCATCGACGAGCAGTCCCTGGCATGTAAACGTGAAGTGGTTGGTGCGGCAATTGAACGAATGAGAGACCGCGATCCACTGGCAGCGCTGGCTTCGGGGTCCGGAGCAGACATTGTGGCCATGACTGCGACACTGATTGGGGTCGCCACTGCGAAAATTCCTATCCTGCTCGACGGCGTAGTCAGCTCTGCAGCGGCAGTCGCTGCAGAACATCTCGCCCCCGGTGTGCGCGAATGGATGGTTGCCGGGCACAGATCCACAGAACCTGGACAATCTCGGGCTCTGGCGTTCCTCGATCGAGATCCAGTCCTGGATTTGGGCATGCGCCTCGGAGAAGGATCTGGCGCCTTGACAGCACTCCCGATTATCAACTCCGCCATCGTCACCCTCGCTGAGATGGCGACGTTTGAGCAGGCGAACGTCAGCGATCGGAACTCGTGAAAAATCTCCTGCCAGACTCCCTTCGCCTCGCGATTGGGACACTCACTCGAATCCCGGTGCCTGCGCCTCGCTCAGTCACCCGAAGCACCGCAGGTCGGGCCATGCTCCTGGCACCAGCGGTCGGATTCATCATCGCGGCCATCAGCGGTGTTCCGTTACTGATACAGGGTTTAAATACGGGCGGCGCAATTTTTACTTCTGTCGTCACCATCGGTGTTCTCACCCTCCTCACGCGAGCGTTGCATTGGGACGGGCTTGCAGACACCGTCGACGCCCTCGCGAGTGGTAAGCCAGCTGCAACAGCCTTACAGATTGCGCGTCGCTCCGATCTCGGCCCGGTAGGTGCTGTCGCCATCATGACCGCTTTTGCGCTTCAGGTGTCAGCACTAACCGTTCTTGTGGCACCAGGTACTGGCTACTTAGCGTGGATAGTGGCATGCACCGCCGGAAGAGCCGGGCTCGTATTCGCATGCGATCGCTCCGTACCAGCCGCGCGGACTGACGGCCTTGGATCAGCCGTATCCAGGAGCGTTCCTCGACCGGCAGCCATCTTTACGGGCGCGGTCATGGCAATCATTAGTGCGGTCGGTCTGGCCACCCTCCAGCCGGTGTATGCGTCGACCCTTGCCGGACCGCTGGCCGCCTGGCTGATCATCCGACGAGCACGCAGGTCCCTCGGCGGCATTACCGGCGATGTTCTGGGTGCCATCGTGGAGGTGGGAACCACGGTCGTTCTCGTGGCCGCTGCATTCGGTTCGTTGTGGATTAAAAACTGGGGCTAGTCCGAGTTCACGATCGCCCGTGTCACCGGCGGCAGCAGTGACACCGCGATACCGATGACTGCGGCCACCACCAACGCTGCACCCACGACGCGAGTTCCCGCATCGGGAGCCGCCGTGAGCGGAACACCCACCACGAGGCCGAGAATCTGAGCGAGGATGAACGGCGCTCGTGCTCCGTACTTCGACAGCCACCACCCACGGGCGATGGCAATCAGACCGACTCCCAGAGCAGCGAAGATGACTACCTGCAAAACCAGGGCCGGCAGGTTGGAGACCTCGGGTGGTCCGGTCAGGCCGACCCGGATGCCCTGAATGACGTCGTAGATCGCGTAACCGACGAGCACGATGCCTTCCGCAGCAGCGATAGCTGCCAGCACGATGAGCAAGGGTTGCGTCGGTTTTGGCACGTCGGCGAGCATAGGCTCCTCGCCATGCGGGCGCTGCTGGTCGTCAACCCACGCGCCACCACCACCTCGACCAGAACCACCGACGTGATCGTGCAGGCGCTGTCTCACGAACTGGAACTGGAAATCACCTTCACCACCCATCGTGGCCACGGGGTGGATCTCGGGCACTGGGCCCTCGACAACAGCCTCGACGCAGTGCTCACACTCGGTGGCGACGGTGTCGTGAACGAAGTTCTCAACGGGATTCTGCGCGACGGCCCCGGACGAGAGGTGCCGGCGCTCGGCGTAATTCCCGGCGGCAGCGCCAATGTCTTTTCCCGTGCCCTGCAGGTTCCCAACGATCCGGTCGAGGCGACCGGGGTCATCCTGCGCGCCACCCGCGATGGAGTGTTTCGCCGCATCGGTCTCGGGCACGTGACGACATCGGAGTTCACGCGCTGGTTCGCGGTCAACGCTGGCCTTGGCATGGACGCCCAGATCATCGCGTCGATGGAACAGCAACGCACGCGCGGGCATCGCGCGACGCCCCTGCGGTATTTCGTGACGACGGTGCGGGAGTATTTCGGGGAGCGGGATGGCCCCGAGATGAAGGTCACCCGACCGGGATCTGCTCCGACCGCGGGCGTCGTCCTTGGGATCGTGCAGAACGCTTCGCCGTGGACCTATTTCGGCGCGCTCCCGATCGACCCCTGCCCCCACGCATCCTTCGAGACAGGACTCGACCTGTTTGCCCTGCGCAATCTGGGTCCGCTGACCACCGTTCGGGCCGCGGCACGCATGCTGTCCCGCACCGACGGAGCCTCCACCCGATCGAGCATTGTGCGGTGGCACGACCAGGCCGGCTTCTCCTTCAGATCCGAACAGCCGGTGCCGATCCAGATCGATGGCGAGGGCCTGGGCACCACGCGGGACGCCACGTTCACTTCTCACTCGTCGGCCCTACTGGTCATGGGTCCCTAGCATAAATCAGACATTTAGTATTTAACGGGGCACGAAAGTGGGTCAGAAGTCCGAATCGTGGCCATTTAGGGTTGTGTCGGTGACCCGCCTCTGCGAGGATTGTAAAGCACTAAGTCTTAGCGCTTGGGTCGCCTTCCTCCGAGGGTAGCCGGGGAGACCCCCCGCCCTCCTCCTAGTCGGGCCCGATCGTGAAGACTTTCACGAGTGCCGGCAACCCCGGTGCGCAGTTTTTTGGAGTGATGACGCGTGGACTGGCGCCACGATGCGGCCTGCCGTGACGAAGATCCAGAGTTGTTCTTCCCTATCGGCAATACCGGGCCAGCACTCATTCAAATCGACGAAGCCAAGACTGTCTGCTGCCGATGCCCGGTAGTCGACGAATGCCTGCTCTGGGCTCTCGAAAGCGGTCAGGACGCCGGTGTGTGGGGTGGCCTGAGCGAGGACGAGCGTCGCGCCCTCAAGCGGCGGAACGCCCGCATGCGCGCCCGCACGAACGTCTAGTCCCGGACGCCTAAACGCGACCCGACGGGCTGACGCCGTCGGTTACCGTCACTTATCCCCCGGTTAGGCGCGGGGACCGCGGCTACGTCATCTCCCCATGGTCACGGTTGAAAGGTGTCGGGGATTACCACCCCGTGTTGGGTTGGGATCAAGTCGTATCCGCTGACCTCGGTGATGGGTTGAGCAACGCATCCATGGACAAGATCACCGATCGTCCGAAGCGGATCCCTGATTGGTTGCTCCGGTTGATTCAGCCAGCCAAGGCAGCGGCCCAGGTTGATCCAGATGACGAGTGGGCTTCCCTCCTGGCTCAACTTGATGCGCCAGACATTCAAGGTGATGGATCCCGTTGGGCCACCGCTGCATTGGAGAGCGAACTTGATCGGGTGCGGTCTGCTGTTGAGGGGGAACGAAATCACTCATTGAACCGGGCCTCGTTTTCCCTTGGGCAGATCGTCGCAGCTGGTTACTTGTCGGAATCAGTTGTTGTTGATGAGTTGGGGCGTGCAGCGTTGGTGTGCGGCCTGACCGTTGAGGAGGCAGAACAAACAATCCGATCTGGGTTGCTCGCTGGCTCGCATCTTGGGAGTGAGTGAGCCCGTTGAGTGGGCCGACCGCCCTCGCTGGGCCTTCATGAGGTGCCATCCAGCGCTGGCGGAGATATTCGGGGCATGCGACTGGTTGGCTCGTCGCTGTGTTTCCGGGGCTAGCTGACGAGGTTGCGAAGCACCCGCAGGGCAACCGAGAGGCTCGCGAGGTCGGGTTCCTCCACAGCGTTGATCTCCTCAAGAGTGGCGCGAGCGCGGGCGAGGCCTTCGGCGTTGGCTTCTTCCCAGGCTTGGCAACGCTCTTGGGGGTCTGCCTGCGCATCGGTTTCCTTGATGACGGTGATGGTGAGTGCTGCAATGGCTTGGTAGAGATCACTGCGCAAAGCCTGACGAGCGAGGGCCGCCCAGCGATCCCCACGATCGAGTGCCGTGATGCGCAGGAGGATGTGATCCATACCGTAGCGATCTGAGAGCGTGAAATACAGACGAATAACTGAGTCCGAAGACTCTTTCGTCCGAGCACAAATGTCTGAGATATCTAGCAGGAGGAAGACATCGAGGCTACTCGCAGCCTGACGAGCAAGTTCCTCTGGAGCGCCTGCTTCAACCAATCGCAGGATGACCCTTTCGTATCGCGCGGATTCATTGCCTTGGAGCATGGATGACACACCATGGGCGTGTTGGGAGATAACGGGCGTGAAGTATGCAACTTCTTCTGCGATGTCGATGTCCCCCGTGCGGTATTGCAGGAACCATCGGGTCGCGCGGTCAAGCAGCCGTCGGGTTTCCAACTGCAGTGCACTTTGCGCGGTGGTGGGGATCTGGTTATCGAGCTTGTTGACCCAGTCCCACATTTCGTCGATAGCGAAGACTTCCATCGCGGTCAGCGCGGCTCGGACTACCTGCTCGGCGCTGGCGCCGGTTTCCTCCTCGACTCGGAAGACGAAGGTGATGCCGCCGACATTGAGCAGTCGATTCGTGACGACGGTGTTGATGATCTGGTCGCGGAGCGGGTGCTCGCCGATACTGATGGCGTGGGCATCGCGCATCGCGGGAGGGAAGTAGTTCAGCAGCGTGCGCTCGAACCAGGGGTCTTTGCTGAGAGAACACTCGTTCAACTCAGCCAGCAACGCGATCTTGGCGTACGCGAGTAGCACGGCCAGTTCCGGCGAGGTGAGGGCGTCACCCGCGGTGCGGCGGGTGGCGAACTCCTCGTCGTCGGGCAGATACTGCAGCGCTCGGTCGAGGAGATCTTCGTGTTCAAGCTGGCGGATCATCCGTTGGTGCACGGTGACCAGGGCAGTCGCGCCGCGACGGGCGTTGCCGAGGACGACGTTCTGGTCGTAGTTGTCCTGCAGCACCTTGGTGGCGACCTCATCGGTCATCGCGTGCAGTAGTTCCTCGCGCTTGGGCGCGGTGAGGGTGCCGTCAGCCATGGCACGGTCGAGAGCAATCTTGATGTTGACCTCGTGGTCGGAGGTGTCCACTCCAGCGGAATTGTCGATGGCATCGGTATTGAGCTTCACGCCGTGCACGGCGGCCTCGATGCGCCCGAGTTGGGTAAGGCCCAGATTCCCGCCCTCGCCCACGACTTTGACCTTCAGCTGGGAGCCGTTGACGCGGACAGCGTCGTTGGCTTTGTCGCCGACGTCGTGGTTCTCTTCTGCTTGGGATTTCACGTAGGTGCCGACGCCGCCGTTCCACAGCAAGTCCGCTGGTGCTTGCACGATCGCGTGGATCAGTTCGGCGGGTGTGAGCGACTGCGTGGTCTCGGGAATATCGAGAACATCCTTCATTTGCGGGGTGATCGGGATGGACTTCAGTGTACGGTTGAATACGCCGCCTCCGTCGGCGATGAGGTGGATGTTGTAATCGGCCCAGGAAGAGCGCGGAAGGTCAAAGATTCGCTTTCGTTCGGCGAAGGACGTACTGGCATCCGGGTTCGGATCGATGAAGATGTTGCGGTGATCGAATGCGGCAAGGAGGCGAATGTGTTCGCTCAGCAACATGCCGTTGCCGAAGACATCACCGCTCATGTCGCCAATACCGATCACGGTGAAGTCTTGGGTTTGGATGTCGATGTCGAGTTCGCGGAAGTGGCGCTTGACGGACTCCCAGGCGCCCCTGGCGGTGATGCCCATGGCCTTGTGGTCGTAGCCGACCGAGCCTCCGGAGGCGAAGGCATCACCTAGCCAGAAGTTGTGTTCGGCTGCTACTTCATTGGCGAGGTCGGAGAAGGACGCGGTGCCTTTGTCTGCTGCAACGACAAGGTAGGGATCGTCTTCGTCGTGGCGGACCACGTTATCCGGTGGGATGACCTTTCCGTCCTTGAGATTGTCGGTGACCTCCAGCATCGCGGAGATGAACTCGCGGTATGCGGCGCGGCCCTCCTTGGCCCAACCCTCCCGGTCGAGCGTGGGGTCGGGCAGGCGCTTGGGAAAGAAGCCGCCCTTCGCGCCGACCGGGACGATGACGGCGTTCTTGACCTCCTGCGCCTTGACCAAGCCAAGGATCTCGGTGCGGAAGTCCTCACGGCGATCGCTCCAGCGCAGGCCGCCACGGGCCACTGGTCCGAAGCGTAGGTGCACGCCTTCCACGCGCGGTGAATAGGACCAGATCTCGAACTTCGGTTTCGGCAGCGAGAGATCAGGAATGGAGCCGGGTTTCAGTTTGAAGGCGACCGAGCAGCTCTCGTCACTGGCGCGGGTGATGGCGTAAAAGTTGGTGCGCACGGTCGCGCAAATGAGGGTGAGGAACTGCCGCAGGATCCGATCGGCGTCCAAGCTCGGAACGGCTTCCAGGGCTTGCTTGATGCGTTCGAGGAGACGGTCCTCGGTTTGCTGCCGGTCGCCTTTCTCCTCAGGGTCGAAGCGCGCCTCAAACAAGTCAATCAACATTCGGGATATCTCGGAGTGATCGAGGACCACCTGCTCGAGGTAACCCTGGCCGAAGGTGGAACCGATCTGATGCAGGTAGCGGGCGTAGGCGCGAACGATCATCGCCTGCCGCCAATCCACACCGGCGGTGACCACAAGAGCGTTGAAGGTGTCGATGCCGCAGCGGCCATCCCAGCAAGCGCGGAAGGCTTCACAAAAGCGTGAGAACAGTGAGTCGAGTTCACGGCTGTCGCCGTCCGGAAGGATCACCCCGAAGGTGAGGATCCGCGCCGCCGGTCGGTTGGCGCGGTTGATCTCATAGGGGTGCTCGTCGATCACGTCCACCCCTAGGCGCTGCAGGATCGGCAGCACCTGGGTCAGTGGCATCGCCTCGCCCACGCGAGTCACGGTGAAGCGCAGGTGCCGGGCATCGCTGACGACCGGTCTGTAGAGACGCAGTTTCAGCTCAGCCGGTTCGAGTTGTTCGATAGCGAGCGTATCGTTCAGTCCGGTGGTCGGATCGAAGTCCTCTTTATAGGACTCGGGGAAGGCGTCGTCGTAGATCCTCAACAACGCTGGAGCCTGCGCCTCCCCCACGCGCTCGATTAGGATACGTGCGTACTCATCGGTCCACGATCGCGTTGCGGCCGCGACACGCTCTTGCAGGTAGTCCTCGTCGAAGGCCGGGATTCCCTGGCCGATGGGAACGTGCACGACGAAGTACAGGCGCGCGAGCACCGACTCGGAGACGCGGGTGGTGAACTCAACCGAGATTCCGCCGAATGTTTCCTTCAGGATCGACTCAATCTTCAACCGGACCGCGGTGGTGTAGCCGTCACGAGGCAGGTAAACCAGGCAGGACAGGAAGCGTCCGTAGTCATCGGGGCGCACGTAGAGCCGAGTTTGCCGGCGCTCTTGCAGGTGCATGACCGATTCGGCGAACTGCGCGAGGAGATCTTCATCAATCTGGAAGAGCTCATCGCGTGGGTATGTCTCCAGGAACCGCAGCAGATCCTTCGCGCTGTGCGAGCTGGGGATGTAGTCCAGCGCGCGCATCACGTGGTCGAACTTGTCGCGCAAGATCGGGATATCGACCACCGAGTGGTTGTAGACAGACGCGGTATAGAGGCCGAGGAAGCGCCGCTCCCCGACCACGTTGCCTTCGGCATCAAACTTCTTGATACCGATGTAGTCCATGTAAGCGGCGCGGTGCACCGTGGATCGAGAGTTCGCCTTGCTCAGGATGAGCAGGTGCGGCTCGCGGGCCTTAGATCGCACACTCGAAGACAAGATCGCGAAGGACAGCGAGACGGCATCGTCTTCGTGATCATTCGCCGCTTCTTCGCGCAAGATGCCCAATCCACTTGCCGGCACCGGGCGCAGCGCAACCTCACCCTCAAGGGTGATCAAGTCGTATTCCCGGTATCCGAGGAACGTCAAGTTGTTGTCCACCAACCACTGAAGCAGTGCCCGCGCCTCGTGAACATCATGCGAATCGATACCGACCGGAGGGTGTTGGTTGAGTTCATGCGCAATGCTCTCGGCCTGTGCGCGCATCGGATGCCAGTCCGTTGTGGCCTTGCGTACGTCGCTCAGTACACGTCGAGTGGAGTTGATCAGCGGCTCAAGATCATCGGACACGAAATCGCTCTCGACCTCAACGCGCATCCAGGACTCGATGAGTGCATCAGACGGTGCCTGATCGACATCGATATCGAGCACGTCTTCGACTGTGCCGTCCTTGTTTCTCTTGACGGCTAGCTGTGGATGCACGATCAGATGAACGTTGCGTCCGCTGCGTACAAGGTTCGCGGTGACCGAATCGACGAGGAAAGGCATGTCATCGGCGACGATTTCGATGACGGAATAGTCCACTCCGGGAATGTTGGGAGTCCAACCACGTACGAGAGTCTGACCGGGCACGCGGTTGGTCGCCCAAACCCGCATCGCCTCAAGATCGGCCACCATGGTCGGGACTTCGTGGCCGGACATCTCTTCATCGGACATATACCGATAGAAGCGCGAAGCGAATGCCGCCTGCTGCTGGTCAGGAAGTTGCGTAAGGGCATCGCGCCACATCAAGCCTGCCGCGTCACTCACGAGTATCGCCTCTCGCTGATCGAATCGACCATCGTTCCCGCTCGTCGCCTACGGTAGTCCTACACACCCCAGCTGCGCCCACTTCGGGAAAGAAGGTCACGAATGGCCAAGGAATTCACGTACCGTCAATCTTTCGAAGCCGATCCGGCCACGGTTTTCGCCATGCTGCGCGATCCGGAATATGTTCAAGTCAAATGTGCCGCTACCGGTTCCCTGGAGACGACGGTGGAAGTCAACGCCACCCCCCATGATGCGGTGACCATCACCTCGACCAGAGTCTTGCCTGCTGACGTGCCGGCCCCAGCGAAGAAGTTTGTCGGCGAGACGATCTCTGCGACCGAGACGCAGGAATGGTCCGCGGCAAGTCCTGACGGATCCAGAACAGCCGACGTGTCCGTC
>MDSV01046226.1_pt1 | contig 11642 bp, 13 predicted proteins | sample 810851 | NCBI WGS metagenome assembly MDSV01 (sample SAMN05326640, study PRJNA326480) | marine metagenome | isolation source: seawater | place: Atlantic Ocean: North East | collected 2012 | reverse complement strand
GTTGTATTATTGTTATAGACAAGATATAGACAACTGTCATATCTCCACCCCTTTATACTAAAGGCCGAATTCTACCCCCTTTCGGCCTTTTTTTTACAAGGATTTTTTATGTCCATCTGGTCTCCAAGATGGAGAAATTACATCTGGGGTTTCAAGTTTATTGCATAAACGAGCAGGCTTTAACATTGAGTCGCCAAATTTATAATTTATACTATCGATTATATAGTCAATATCCTTGGATTTACTTTTCCTTGTTACGAATAAATCTTTTTGCAGATTTATAGGCTTAAGATTAGTAGCTGTAACTTGTACTTGATAAATGCCATATTTTTGAATATAAAGCTTATTAATTAAGGTCAGACAAAGTTCAAAGATATCTTTATTGCAGCTTGTGTACTTAGATATTCTAAATTTTTTAGAAAACCAATGTTCTTTTGTTCTTAGACCAATCATAAAAGTATTAGACTCATAATTATTAGTTCTTAATCTTTTTGCAACTTTATTACTCATATGATGCAGAATCTTCTTAACTTCATATATATTTCTTAAATCTGGCTTTGTGACCTTCCCATGGCCAAATGATTTTGGAAGATTTTCTCTTAATTTCATACTATCAATATCCTTTCCCTGAGCCATTAACCAAATCCTCCTACCTATATTTCCATACCGACTACCCAATATACTGATTGGAATGTTTTTCATATCACCACATACAAAGACTCCATGATTATTAAGAAATGTTCCTACGCCATCAGATACTCCACATAATGCTCTAACGGGATAGTTTGATAAAATATTTTCAGATTTATCAGGTGGCAAAACTGTAATACCATCTGGTTTTTGCATTTTTGCAGCAAACTTTGCATTAGATTTATTTTCTGCAATACCAATTGAACATGGTAGATTTAGAATACTAAATATTTTATCTTTAATTAAATAAGCAACATCAAATAATGATGGATAGATTTTTTTACAACTTGATAAATCCAAATATGCTTCATCAATTGAAAATATTTCAATATCTGGAGACACATTATATAAGATTTTCATAATCTTTGATGATATGTGCGTATATTTTTTTGGATCAGAAGAACACCTAATTAGACTAGAACATTTATTTTTTGCTTCTGAAAATTTCATACCAGTCTTGATGCCAAATGCTCTAGCTTCATATGAACAAGTAATAATACATGAGCCTTTCTTGCCATTTGTTATTGCAATAGGTTTTCCAAATAACTCAGGATTATCTCTTTGCTCAATAGATGCAAAAAATGCATTCATATCAATATGGAATATAACTTTATGCCAATTATCAATATCATGATTCATCAATAGACTCTTATTTGTCCAATTACGATACCTTGAATAGATATTCTGCTGATATCATATTCCATAGAATTAAATTTTTTATTTGCAGGAATAAGTTCGACAGTATTTTGATTTAATAGCTTATAATACTTTAATGTTACATCTTGATTATCAATTAATACTACTGCAACTTTAGATTTAGGGATTTTGTTCTTTTTTTCTACAATCACCCAATCACCATCATAAATTCCTGCTTCTATCATTGAGTCACCTTGAACTTTTAAAGCATAACATTTTTCATTAGAGAACATATGTTCAAGTTCGAGGACATCTTTGTCAGGTACAGCTTCTATTGGGCCACCTGCAGAAATTTTACCTAGGCTATTTATATTTGATATTTTTTTATCACTAACTATATTGAGTCCTCGATGCCTATTAGAATTGTAAGTAATCATTCCTAGTTTCTCTAATGACTTTATATACCTATGCACAACACCTTTTGACTTGATGCCAATAGAATTAGCAATTTCTCTTAAGAAAGGACTATATCCATTGCTCTTTTGATACTTCACTATAAAGTCATATACATCTTTTTCTCTCATGGTAATCATAAAGTTCTCATAAAGTTCTCATCATAAAATACAAAATACCATATGTTGCAAAATAATTAAATAGTTAATTTAAAAAAATGGATTATATGCCCATTGTAATAGACCTTGTCTTTGTCTAGGACGACAAGACAAGTCATTTTTAAAGCAGTTTTTTATAATAGCTCCTCTATGTCGAGGACCATAGGCTTTCCATCGCATAATCTGCACTTTATCAATCTCAGGCAATCGTCTACCTAAAGAGTATCGACAATACCATTGAAACCAACCTAAAGGATCTTCAGGAAATATCCATCCCTTGCTTATCCAATGCTCCATAGGCAATCCTGATTTAATAGAAAAATAATTTAATGAAACATTGAATTTATTATAATCAATTTTAGCATTTTTAAACCATTTTATTGGGAACTCAGAAATGTCTTTCTTAAAATAGTTACCACCGAATACACCAGCCTCAAGCATCTCTTGAGGTGAAAGTTCGGGTCGAAATAATTTATTATAATCACTGGCTGGCATAAGTTTTATGTAAATGGTTTATAATAACTTTCATCTGCAATATTAAGCATTTCATGATCACCTCTGCTATTACCATAAGCATAGATATATTTATACTCAGATAAATCATATAACTCTCGAATACGTTTTACTTTTTCTGGACCATGACAATTTTTTTTAAAAGTTTTGCCAGTTATAGTTTTGTCTTTAATTTCTAACATTGTAGAAATAAGCATAATATTATTTTTTTCACACCAAGGTTTTAACCAAAGATCAATGGAGGCAGATACTATTACAATAGTATGTCCATTTTCTTTATGCCAAAATATTTTATCTAGAGCTTTTTTTCTAATAATAGGGTCAATCTCATTCAAAGAGAAATATTCTGATTTCTTTTGAAACTCTATAATATCTTTTCCTTTAAAGAAGTATGTAATGATGATTTGTTTTATTGCATTATTACTTATAATTTTAACTTTATAGAGAACTATAAATGGCAGCAATAAAAATACTCCAAGAAAAAATTTGATATCTCCAACCAGGTATCTAATAAATTTAATTGTACTATCCTTTTTTGTTATTGTTCCATCAAAGTCAAAAAATGCTATTTTCATATTAAATATTTAGTTTCTTAAATACAGATTCAGGAATTATCTTTATTATAAGCATAATAAAATACCATGCAATATTAGAATATATTACATTTTTATTATTCTGTTGTGCATTAAATATAGTATTTGATAATTTTTTGGGTGTTGTAACCATAAATCCAGGATATCCTTTTTTTTGATCTTTATTAGTGCTTATAAATCCGGGTATAACTGTTAGTACATTAATATTATTTTTATCTAACTTATTACGTAATCCGCTCATATATGCTATAACCCCAGCTTTAGAGCTTCCATACACATAATTTTTAGCCCTTCCTCTGATACCAGATACAGACGATACTGAAATTATAAATCCTCTTCTGTCTTTTGCAAATTGTTCTGCTATTATATTCAAGATAGAAATACATCCTAGGTAGTTAATTTCTATAGTTTTTAGTGACTCTGACCATTTGGGCAATGTCAACGATACATCTGGATAATAACCAGCTAAATAGATAACCCCTATAGGTTTAATTTTCAGAGACGCATAAAATTTTTGATGAGAACTATAGTCAGTTACATCTAATTCACATAGAACTGACTTCACATTATATTTTTGCTCTATATCATTTGATTTATCTTTTAAATCTCTTATAGATCTTCCAGCCAAATAGATATTATAATTATTTTTTGCGTATAATTGAGCTAACTCCATGCCTAGTTCACTTTTAGCACCAATTATTAAAACATATTTCATGGAAATTTATTTAAACACAGCCAGTTGGTTTTGGAAGGCCGCCATATTTTGCAATCTTCTTCATTGGGCCAGATTCAAATACATCATATAATTCTTTTGCTTTTCTATCCATGCCAAATTCTTTAGCAAATACTCTGACAGCAGGTACTGTGCCAGTTTCACTATACATCTCTCTTGCTTTCATTATATAAGTTTTAATTTGATCTGTTATCTGAAAACCATCGCTTTTAGCCATTTCTTCCATAATTTCTAATGACCAATCACTAGTATTCAATAAAAATCCATCTGCATCTCTTTCCATAATCTACCTCGTTTTATTTTTAAAAAGTTTTAAAATATTTTCTGGTGGTCTGCCTAGAACAGCTAATTCTCCAAAAATCACAATAGGTCTTTCTATTAAGACTGGATGCTCAATCATCAGCTTAATTATATCCTCATCCTTTAAGTCTTTATTGTCAAGATTATATATCTTATATTCTTTTTCAGACTTTCTTAATAAATCTCTTGGTTTAAAACATAACATATTTAAAATATCGTTTAGTTCTTCATATAAAATTATCTCTTTCAAATATAACTTTACCTTAGGCTTTAACCTCATGGAAGTAATTAATTCCAAAGATGCTTTTGATTTACTACATTCAGGATTATGGTATATAGTTATCACATCAGACATTTTATTCCCATTCTATTGTGCCTGGTGGTTTACTAGTTATATCAAATACAACTCGGGAAACTCCCTCTACTTCATTGACTATCCGTGTAGAAATTATATTAAGAATCTTAAATGGTATCTCACTTACTGTAGCAGTCATAAAATCAATCGTCTTTACTGCCCTCAAAGCAACTACATAACTATACTTTCTTTGATCACCCATTACTCCCACAGATTTTATAGGTAAGAAAACTGCTAATGCTTGACTTATTTTATTATATAAATTATTTTTATGAAGTTCTTCTATAAAAATATAATCAACTTCCTGAAGGATACATACTTTTTCTTTTGTTATCTCGCCAATAATTCTTACTGCTAAACCTGGGCCTGGAAAAGGATGCCTTTGAATAAGGTCTCTTGGAATCTTTAATGCTTTTCCAATTCTTCTCACCTCATCCTTAAACAATAATTTAATTGGCTCTACTAATTTGAATTTCATTCTTTTGGGTAAGCCGCCAACATTATGATGAGACTTAATAACATCTGACTTAGAGTCCTTAGATGATGACTCAATGATATCAGGATATATTGTTCCTTGAGCTAAAAAATCAATATTTTTAATTTTTTTAGCATGCGATTCAAACAGTCTTATGAATGTCTCACCAATTAACTTTCTTTTCTTTTCAGGACTTGATACTCCTTTTAGTTTTTTAAAGAAGATTGATTTAGCATTCACTGTTACTAATCTAATCCCTAGCTTATTTGATATATTATCTTCAACCTCCTGGACCTCATTTTTACGCATTAGCCCTGTATCAATGAATACACAAGTTAATTGATTTGGTAATGCATTGTTTAATAAAGCTGCAACAACAGTAGAATCTACTCCTCCAGAAAGAGCTAGTATAACTTTTTTCTCACCAACCTGCTTTTTAAGACTCTTAGTTATATCTTTAATAATATTGCTAGTTGTCCATACTTTTTTACAACCACATATCTCATAAATAAAATTATTTAAAATTATATGACCATTCTTCGTATGTGTCACCTCGGGATGAAATTGCAAACAGTAGATATTTTTTTTTTCATGATGCAAGGCTGCATTTTTGGTATTATTACTACTGCCAATAGTCTTAAATCCAGATGGAATTTTTACAACCTTATCGGAGTGACTCATCCAAACATTAAATTCATTTTTGCTTTTAATAGTTTTAAATAAACGAGAATTATTAGTTATTTTAAATATAGCATGACCGAATTCTTTTTTGGAAGAAGGCGTTACTTGCCCTCCAAAATAATCGGTGAGCAATTGCATGCCATAGCAGATTCCTAATATTGGAACTCCTGCATTAAAGATAAAGCCAGGCAATTTGTATTTGGTTGATTTAGTAACAGAGTTTGGTCCGCCACTAAGGATTATTCCCCTTGGGTTTAAGGTTTCAAAATCTTTTTTACTGATTAGATTTGATTTTACAACACTGTATACCCCAGATTCTCGGACTCTCCTGGCAATGAGTTGTGTATATTGCGATCCAAAATCTATTATTAAAATTAGATTAGATTCTTTAGTATCCATATATTATCTTGGTTGGTAATTTGGGGGTTCTTTAACAATTGTAACATCGTGTACATGGCTTTCTTGTTTTGCTGATGATGATATTTTAATAAACCTAGTTTTTGTTTTCATTTCTTTAATATTCTTACAGCCCACATAACCCATACTAGATTTTAATCCACCAGTTAGTTGGTGAAGGATTGTTTTCATAGTACCCTTATATGCAACTCTGCCTTCTATGCCCTCGGGTATTAACTTGGATGTTTTATTTACTCCATCTTGAAAGTATCGATCTTTAGAGCCTTGTTGCATCGCTCCAATCGATCCCATTCCTCTGTAAGCTTTATATGTTCTGCCTTCAAATAACTCTACTTCACCAGGTGATTCATCTGTTCCGGCTAATAGACCCCCGAGCATTACTGAATCAGCGCCTGCAGCCAAAGCTTTTGCTATATCGCCTGAATACCTTATTCCCCCATCTGCAATTAAAGGTATATTCTTTTTCTTTGCAATACCTGATATATTCATTACTGCTGTTAACTGAGGTACACCTACTCCTGCGACAATTCTTGTCGTACATATTGAGCCAGGACCAATCCCTATTTTAATAGCATCTGCACCAGCATTTATTAAGTCCTTAGCAGCTTCTTCGGTTGCAATATTTCCAACTATTAACTCTTGTGATGGATGAACTTTTTTCAAATGCTTTAACATCTTAATTACAAGTTTTGAATGACCATGCGCTGTATCAATAACAATTACATCTGTTTTTTGCTCTATAAGAGCTTCAGCTCGCTCTATTGAATCAATACCCGTGCCTATTGCCGCGCCAACTCTTAGACTTCCAGATTCATCTTTCGATGCATTTGGGTATGTCGTTGATTTCTGAATATCTTTAAATGTAACCATTCCTTTTAACTCATGATTTTTATTAGTTATGAGTATTTTTTCAATTCTATTTTTTCTTAGCGCACTAATTACTTCATCCTTCGTGAAGTTTTCCTTCACAGTGATTAATCTATCTTGAGGAGTCATTATTTTTGAAACCTTTAGTTCAAGATTGTCTACAAATCTCAAGTCTCTGTTAGTCACGATGCCTACCAACTTATTGTGATCTACAATAGGTACACCCGATATATTATATTTTTTAGTAATCATATTAATCTCACCAATTGTCATTGATGGTGAAGCAGTAACAGGATCATTAATTATTCCGCTTTCATATTTTTTTACAAATCTAATTTGCTTAGCTTGTTCTTGTATAGACATATTTTTATGGATTATGCCGATACCTCCTTCACCTGCTAAAGTTATTGCCATTTGAGATTCAGTCACTGTATCCATTGCTGCAGATAATATTGGTGTTTTTAACTCTATATTTTTAGTTAGTCTCGTGCTCAAAATGACATCCGAAGGAAGAATTTCTGAATACTGAGGCACAAGCAAAACATCATCAAAAGCCAGGCCTTCTTCAGTAATGATTATATTAGATTCTTTTGAATTTCTTGAATTTACCATTCTATATTATACATATTAAAGTTATCATATGAAATAATAATATTAAAAATATGAAGATTTTCACTGTAGAAGAATTAAACACATCTCTTAAGGACTATATTGTTCAACAGTTCACATATCCAATTACGGTAAAAGGTGAAATTTCAAATGTTAGAATACCGCAGTCAGGGCATCAATATTTTAAATTAACTGATAATGATGGTTTTAATAAACATAGCATTGACTGTGTACTTTGGAAAGGAAGATTATCAAAGGTAGTGAAAGATTATGATGCAAAAGAAGTCTTGATTACCGGTAATGTCACCATGTATAAAGCAACAGCAAACTGTCAAATACAAGTTAATGATATTTCAGAGTATGGTGAAGGTGCATTAAAAAAAGCTATAGAAAAAATTCGTATTAAACTTGAAAAAGAAGGACTATTCAATAATAAAAAAGATTTTCCCATGTATCCTAAAAATATAGGTGTAATTACATCAGCTGATAGCCATGCCTTGCAGGATGTTTTATCTAAATTAAAAGATAGATATCCATTATCAAGCATAATGATATATCCTAGCCTGGTGCAAGGTAGTGGAGCTGCAAAAAATATAATCTCTCAATTACGAAGATGTAATAAAGATGCTTACGTAGAAGTGGTTATGCTTATACGTGGTGGAGGATCATTAGAAGACTTAATGGTGTTCAATGATGAAGAGTTAGCCAGAGAAATTCATAAGTCTATGATACCTATTGTTACTGGTATAGGTCATCAGCCCGATGTAACTATAGCTGACTATGTTGCTGATGCTGCCATGGAAACTCCTACAGCCGCTGCCGTTTTTATAACGCCAGATAAATATGAGCTAATTGAAAGGCTTATAGGTTTTGATAGACAGATAAAAACTAACACTTTAGCTAAAATAAATAAGTTAAAAGATCTTCATTTAATTCTAATAAATAAAGTTAGTGCATATCATCCTAAGAATATTATTAATAACTTAAAAATGAAACATAAAGAAATTCATAAACACTTAAATAGTTTCATAAAACTTATTTATAGTGAAAATTTAAGCAGAATGGATATACTTTTGAGCAGGCTAAATCAGGCACTAAAGATTCTTCAAAACACATATATCATCAAAAGAGCTGATGTTTTACAAATAAATAAGCAAATAAGGAAAATAAGCAATGAATTATATGAGAATAAATGTAAAAAATATAAAGGTCTCCATCAAGAATTAATTACTTCTAATCCATCATCTGCATTGAAAAAAGGATATTCAATTATTAGAGACTCTAGTGGTATAATTATAAAAAATAAATCACAAGTTCAAGATAATCAAATACTTAGCGCAGAATTAAAAGATGGGTTTATAGATATAAAAAAAGTTACGTCTAAAAAATAAAAAATGTCTTGCTATAGATGTGATGTACATGCAGAATAACTAATTAACTATAATCAAGAGAATGAAAAAAGATTTATCAAAGTTTTTGAATTTTAAGCCCTATAAGGCTAAAAAAGGTGAAGACTACATGTCTTCTGAACAAATTAATCACTTTAAAATAATTCTATTAGAATGGAAGAGCTTGCTAATGAAAGAAGCTGATAAAACAGTAGAGCATATGAAAAATGATTCTACTAAATTATCAGACCCTAATGATGCAGCTACGCAAGAAGAAGAATTTAGATTAGAACTAAGAACTCGTGATAGAGAAAGAAAGTTGATAATGAAAATTGACCAGGCATTACAGAGAGTTGATGATGGTCATTATGGTTACTGCGAAGATACAGGTGAACCAATTGGTATTAAAAGACTAGAGGCCAGACCTATTGCGACGCTTTGTATAGAAGCCCAAGAAAGACATGAAAGGCTTGAAAAAACTCAGGTTGACTAAAACAAAACTCTGATATTTTCATCATGAAAAATATAGAATCAAATTTTAAAGAATCTAGAAAGTATAAGCCCAATAAAGATTTTGCTGATCAGGCGACAGTTACGCATGATCTTTTAACTGATTTAATCGAATCCTATAAAAAAAATCCAGCCATATTCTGGTCAAACCTAGCTAATAAAGAAATCACTTGGATAGAAAATTTTAAGACATCTCTTAGTGGAAATGCGCCAGATTTTGAGTGGTTTAAGGAAGGCAAATTGAATGTATCGGCAAACTGTCTAGATAAACATGTTGACGCTAATAATAATGCCATTATCCATATATCTGAAGATAATCAAAAAAAAGTCATAACTTATAAAGATCTATATCAGGATGTTAATAATTTTTCATACTCGTTAAGATCAATAGGTTTTAAGAAAGGAATTAGAGTTATAATATACATGCCTACAATTCCTGAATCGATTATCGCAATGCTTGCCTGTGCAAGACTTGGCTTGATTCATTCAGTAGTTTTTGCTGGATTTTCATCTGAATCTTTAAAAAACAGAATAAATGACTGTGAGGCAGAATTAGTAATTACTGTAGATAGCTTTAAAAGAAATGGAAAAACGATTAGATCAAAAGACATAGTCGATAATGCAATTGCATCAAATTGTCCCTCTATAAAAAAGGTGGTTATTTTTAAAAATTCAAATGAAAAAGTATCTTTTAATAAAAATATTGATTTATGGTGGCATGATATTTTACCAGATATAGATCAGATAGTTCCTCCAGAAATTATGTCATCTGAGGATATACTATTCATTCTATACACCTCTGGTTCTACAGGAAAACCTAAAGGCATTATACATACTAGCGCAGGGTATTTATTGAACTGCATTCTAACAAACAAGTGGGTGTTTGATTTAAAGTCGGATGATATTTTTTGGTGTACAGCTGATATAGGCTGGATTACTGGGCATAGTTATGTAGTTTATGGCCCATTAGCTACTGGCTCAACCATCTTAATTTATGATGGTGCTCCAACATATCCAAAAGTTGATAGGTTCTGGGAAATAATTAGTGAGAACAATGTCACAGTATTTTATACTGCTCCAACCGCTTTAAGAACATTAATGAAACTCGGTGAAAATAAACCTGACGACCATAATCTATCGTCTCTTCGATTGCTAGGTACTGTCGGAGAACCTATAAATCCAAAAGCATGGATGTGGTATAGAACTAAAATTGGTAATAATGAATGCCCAATTGTGGACACTTGGTGGCAAACAGAAACTGGAGCTAATATGATTGCTCCTATACCTGGTGTCACAGAAACAATACCAGGGACATGCACAAAGCCTTTGCCTGGCATTGATGCCGCTATCGTAGATAATGATGGTAATGAGATATTATCAAAAAATCAGGGTGGAAATCTCGTTATTAAAAAACCCTGGCCATCAATGCTCCGAGGCATATGGGGTGATAAAAATAGATATGTTGATACATACTGGAAAAAGTTTGACAACAAATATTATATAACCGGAGATACTGCCAGATTTGATGAATATGGTAATATTTGGATTATGGGAAGATCTGATGATGTAGTTAATATATCTGGGCATCGACTAGGAACAATGGAAATTGAGTCAGCAATTGTTTCTCATGAATATGTAACTGAATCTGCAGTTGTAAGTTATAAGCATGATATAAAAGGAGAGGCCATTCATGCATTTGTGACTCTTGGAGATAAGTATTCTAAAAATATAAGTTCAGAAGTTGCAGATGAGATAAGAATGTGGGTTAAAGATAAAATAGGATCAATAGCTAAGCCTGATAGAATTTCCTTCGCAACATCATTGCCAAAAACAAGATCTGGTAAAATTATGAGAAGGCTACTTAGAAATATTGCAAGAGGTGAAGATATCTCTGGAGATATATCAACTCTAGAAAATGAAGATATATTGGATCAGTTGAAGAAGAGTTTATAAAAAAGCCACACCATTAGATGTGGCTTAATTAGTTAAATAGATAAAATATTTATTCTACGTCTTTCATTGTTAATTTAACACGACCTTGGCCATCAATATCAAGTACCTTAACTTGAACATCATCACCTTCAGCCATAACATCTCTAACATTATTAACTCTCTCATGGCTAATTTGTGAAATATGTACTAGTCCATCTTTGCCTGGCAAGATGTTCACAAAAGCACCATATTCCATAATTTTTTTTACTTTACCTGTATATACTTTACCTATTTCTACTCCGTCGCTCATACTATCCTCTTTTGTTTACGTT
>MDSV01217202.1_pt1 | contig 11643 bp, 11 predicted proteins | sample 810851 | NCBI WGS metagenome assembly MDSV01 (sample SAMN05326640, study PRJNA326480) | marine metagenome | isolation source: seawater | place: Atlantic Ocean: North East | collected 2012 | reverse complement strand
TCTATTCTACTTATATGACTGTCTAAATTAATTCTTATGCAGGGCCAGTTTAATCTTGCAGCTACTTGCTCGATATGAGTTGATTTTCCAGTTCCATGATAACCTTGTATTAACACCCTTCTATTGCAGGCAAATCCAGCAAGTATAGCAAGTGTAGTTTGAGGATCAAATTGATAGGTATTATCTATCTCTGGAACATGGTCTGTTTTTTCTTTAAACTTAAAAACATCAAATACACAAGAAACACCAAATATACTTTGTGTATTAATTTTTTCATTTGGAGTAATTTCTAAATTATCTTTTTTGTTCATTTTTAAATTTATTCAAAAGTATTTTGTATGCCTTGTTGATTTCTTTAAACTTATCCTCTGCTTTTTTATTATTTCCATTTACATCAGGATGAAAAATTTTCACTAGTTTTTTGTAACTTTTTTTAATATTTTCTAATGAAAGAGGGAGATTTAAGTTTAAGGTAGATAAGGCTTGATTTTCTTCATTTGTTAAGTTCTCATCTATTAATTTATTTTTGAAATATTGATTATTTTGCCTATCTGTGTTGAATGGATTACTATCATCAGCAAAGAAATTATTAATTTGTTCTATAACTTTTTGTGGCCCACCTTTTAATGGCCATGATGGTCTATTCCAAATAATGTCCTCTCTCATAGAGTTTTCAATTTGATTTACTGATAAACCTTTATAAAAATCCCAAGATTTATTGTATTCTTTAACGTGATCTAAACAAAAAAAATAATATTGACTCATAAGTATTCTAGATTTTGGAGCTTTAAATTCACCTTTTTCCTTACAACCTTCTTTATCGCATTTTCTTAGGAAAGTTTTTTCCCAGGATAACGTATTTTTTTTTATATCTATTTTATGTTTACCCATAATTTATATATAGTCCTTAACAAATGAATCGTACGCAAAGAATTAAAGAATTATTATTAAATGTATTTAATGATTTCTCTATAGAAATTGTTGATAAATCTCATTTACATACAGGTCACAACAATTTTGATGGAATGAATGAAACACATATACAAATTTTATTAAAAAATAATAGCCACAAAAATATTAACAGATTAGATATCCATAGAAAAATTAATGAATTGATTAAAAAAGAGTTTGATACGGGACTACATTCTATTGAAATACAAATTAATTAATTTTTGATATTTCAATTCTTGATATTTGTTTCCTAGAATGAGAAAGTATTTTATAATTAAATATACTATCAGTTACCATTTCACCATACATTGGTATTTTTTTTGATATTTCTAATACATATCCCGCAATTGTAGATGACTCACTTACTGGAGGTTCTAAATCAAAATTTTTATATAAATCTCTTACACTTTTTTCACCATTTACAACAACTTTGCCATTATTATTAAGTCTAAAATCATTTTCAGGAATATCTATCTCATCAACAATTTCTCCAACTATCTCTTCTATAATATCTTCTAGAGTAATTAATCCTAAAAGCTCACCAAATTCATCCACAACAAATGCTAAATGTTCTTTTCTTTTTCTAAATTCTACTAATTGTTCGAGTAGATTTGTTGTTTCAGGAATAAACCAAGGTTTTGTAATTTTATCAAATATAATTTCTTTTGACTTCTCTTCACTACTTAAATCGATATTTAATGCTCTTACGTTTAATAATCCTATTATATTCTCAGTATTATCTTTCCAAAATGGAATTCTTGTGAATCTTGAACTATTTATTTTTTCAATAATTTTTTTAATTTCCATAGAGCTATCAATTGAAAAAATATTTTTTCTATGTGTAAATATTTCTTCAACAGTAATATCATTTAGCTGTAAAATACTTTGAAGCATTTCTTTTTCTTGTTCATAATCTGGATTTGAAGTTTTATATAAATCTATTATACCTTTAAGCTCTTCTTCTGTTTGCTGGTCTGCTAATTTTTTATCAGTATCTTTGTTTTTAAAAATTAATCTTACAATTTGATTTATAAAAAAAACAAATATAAACAGAAATCTATTTAAATAATATATTACTGGTGAAATTATTAATGCAGTTCTAGTTGGTTTGTTTAATGCATAGGTTTTTGGAAGAACTTCAGCAAAAATCACTAATACAACTGTCATAATAAGAGTAGAATAAAATATGCCCTTAACTCCAAAAATATCATAAAAAAAAGCAGTAGCCAAAGAAGAAGCTAAAATATTTACTAAGTTATTAGATAATAATAAAGATGATATTACATTGTCTTTTTTTTCTAAAATTTGTAAAACATATTTAGCTCTTTTGCTACCTTTTTTAATTTTATAAATAATTCTTGCTTTTGATGTAGCTGTTATTGCGGTTTCAGATCCAGAAAGAAAACCTGAAAGCAAAACTAATATTATTAAAAAAACTAATAGAATTAATGTAGCCACAAATTAAATATTTTTTAAAATTTTTTTTATTTTTAGAAGATCAATTTCTCGACAATAAAATGATTTTCCAATATCTTTCAACATAACAATATTTGCTTTATTATTTATATTTTTCTTATCTTTTTTCATTAAATTAATTATTTTATCATTTTTTATATTTTTATCAGTAATTTTTAACTTTGCTTTTTTAAAATGATTTATAATTCTTTTTAATTGGGTTTCTTTTAAAAATCCAAGCTTGTGTGATAGTATTGATTCAGTTACCATGCCTATTGAAATTGCTTCACCATGATTTAACGATTTATCATAATTATAAAATGTCTCTAATGCATGACCTATTGAGTGACCAAAGTTTAGCATAGCTCTGGAATTACTTGTAATCAATTTCTCTTTTGGATCTTTTGTTACATAAAATAATTTTATCATTATAGATTTAAAAATAGCTTTTTGAATAATTTTTGAATTCAGATTATAAATATCTAAAATATTTTTTTCTAACCAAATAAAAAAATTTAAGTCTTTAATTATAGCATGTTTAATTATTTCTGCGTATCCAGACCTAATTTCTCTTTTTGGTAATGACTTTAACACATTTGTATCAATTATAACTTCATCAGGATGATAAAAAGTACCTATCATGTTTTTACCAAACTTTGAGTTAATTCCATTCTTACCACCAATAGAACTGTCAACTTGAGATAATAGTGTTGTTGGTATAAGTTTGAATTTTACTCCTCTTAAAATTGTACTAGATACAAATCCACATAAATCACCAAGTGTTCCTCCTCCAATAGAAACTAAAATACAATCTCTATTAATTTTTTTTGATAATAGTTTTTCACAAATATTATTATAATTTTTTATATTTTTTAAATTTTCACCACAATTTATAAAAATAAATTCTAAATTATTTCTTTCTAATAAATTTTTAACAACATATTTTACATTTCTATCAACAACACAAAAAATTTTATTTTTATTTTTTGATAAATTTTTCAGATATTTTTCTATAAAATTATGCTTAATTGTTATTTTTGTAAAAAAAATTGTATTTTTATATTTTATTTCTTTAATCATAATTGATTAATATTTGACACTATTTTATTTATTATATCTTTTTTTTCAAAATTATTTTCAATTATTAAATTAGCTTTATTATAAAAATTTTTTCTTTTTTCAAAAATACTTTCTATAACACTTTTTTTATTTTTATCATTTAATAAAGGTCTTTTCTTTGAGTTTTTTAATCTTTTTAAAAGAACTTCTGTTTCAACCTTTAAATAAACAGAATAAGAATTATTTTCAATCATATTTCTAACTTCTTTGTTTATTATGCTTCCACCACCTAATGATATAACGCAGTTACTATATTTTAAAACTTTTAAACATATATCCTCTTCAATTTTTCTAAAATATTTCTCTCCATGTTCTGTAAATATTGAATTTATATTTTTACCCACATATTTTTCAATTTCTTGGTCAGTATCAACAAAATTACTTTTTAAAATTCTACTCAAATCCCTTCCTATAACAGTTTTGCCTGATCCCATTAGGCCAATTAAACATATATTTTTCATTCCTTTTTTTTCGAAATAGTGCATTATTCTATAAATTTCTTATTATTGACAAAATTTGATTACATTAAGAAATGGTTTTAAAAAAAAAATAATATAATACACTGTTTTAATTTAAATATATGAAAAATAAATACATTTTATCTTTTTTTTTATTGCTTTTAATTATTGTAGCAATTTCTTTATACATAGTGGAAATTCCTGCCCCAACTTTGATTATAAATGAAAATTATACTTTAGAAATAGAATGAGAATTATAACAATTATCTGTATATTTTTTACTAGTTTACCTTCTTATAGCAGTGAAACAGAATCTATAGTTTTACATGAAGACATTAATGTCGATACTAAATTTTTGAATTTATTAGAAGAGGATATCAACTCACAAAAAGTTACAGAAGATAACCTAGAAATTAATAATAATACCGAGAATAAAGATAACTCAAGTGATGATCAAATTCTTGAAATAACAAATGAAGATATTGAGCAGTTACAAATAGATGATGAAAGTTATTGGAATAAAATAAATATTGATCAATTTAAGCAATATCTAAATAATCTTCAAGTTATAAACTCAGATATACTAAGAAAAGAAATATTTATTTCATTAGAAAATATTAAATTGGATTATAGTGAGAAAAAAAATAAGGAAATTTTTTATAATATTGTAAATTATTTTTATACAACTGGAAATATTACAAAGGCTTACAATTTTTTGCAAAAAAAAGATTTTGATGATGATAAATATCAAAGTTTTTACAAAACAATTGAAATAAATTATTTTTTAATAAGTAAGCAACTGGATATATTATGTGATTATAGAAATGATTTACCTCAAAATATAAAATTTAAAGATTTTTTAATAGAGAAAGTTGATGTTTTCTGTTTAGTTTTAGAAGGTAATTTATCTCAGGCACATCTTTTAAATTCTATTATAGTAGAAACAGAAATTGACTTAGATGAGAATTTTCAACAATTATATCTATTAATTAGTAATCAAAAAGATGAATATGACGAAAATAAAATTAACTTTGCACAAATTAAATCATCTGATTTACTTTTTTTATATAGCTCAATGGCGATAATGGGAGAATATACTTTAAATGAAGAGTTTTTAGAATTTGATCCTAATAACTTATCAATTCCAATTTTAATGAACAAACAATCTCCTATACAACTAAGAATTAAAGCTGCAAATAAATCATATTTCAATAATATTATTTCAATTGATAGTTTAGCTGCACTTTATCAGTCTGTTGATTTTAATTCTAATCAATTAGATAATCCTGAAGAAACATTACAAAGTCTATCTAGTAATATAGAAATGGTAATGGCTTTTTATTACCAATTTATAAATGTACAAATCTTTCCATCGGAAAGGATTGAGGCATTAGTAAATTTTTGGAATTTTGCTAAAGAAAATAATTTAGAAAAAATTGCTTATTCATTGTCATACAAAATAATACAATCATTTGAAATTTCATCAGAATTTTTAGACTATAGTCCACAAATAGCAACTAGCTATATTTATAATAATGATTTCGACAATGCTTTAGTTTGGTTAAATTTTTATGAAAATTCAAAGGGTACAGACGATAAAAGTGCTTATGTTAATATTTTATTAAATTTGTACTCCTCCAAAGATATTGAATTAATAATTCAAACTATAAATTTAGATTTTGATAAATTTTCTAAAACTAATGAACCAATATATGAAGAATTAATGTTTATTTTTTTGAGTCTCATTGAAAAAGATAATGAAAAGAATTTAAACGAAAATTTTGATAATATATTTGATCAAAGATTGATGCCTTCATTATTTATTATTCGGAATATTAATCAAGCCATTGAAAATAATAACAATAATAAATTCTTATTGAATTCAACAATTTCTATGAAAGACAAACATTGGATTGAAATACATCCACATCATTTAAAATTAATTATTTCTGGATATCAAACTTATAAAGATGGATCTTTAATGAAAGATATTATTTTAGAAATATTTGAAAATTACAAAGTTTTGTAATGATTAAGTATTTTGAGTTTGAAAAAGAGGTAGAAAAGATAGATCAACTAATTTTTAAACTTAATAAAGAAGATAAAAAAAATATAGAAAAAATTGAAAAACTAACTAATGAAAAAAAGCAAATTTTAGAAAAGTTATATGCAAATCTTTTGCCATGGCAAAAAGTGCAAGTTTCAAGACATAATGATAGACCACATACAATTGATTATCTAAATAATCTATTTGAAGATCTAATTTTTCTACATGGAGATAAGAAATTTGCTGATGACCAAGCAATAATAGGCGGATTTGCAAAAATAAATAAACAATCAGTTATTTTTATGGGAACAGAAAAAGGAAATTCAATGGACTCAAGAATAAAACACAATTTTGGTATGGCTAAACCTGAAGGCTATAGAAAGGCACAAAGATTAACTGCTTTAGCAGAAAAATTTAATTTACCAATTTTAAGTTTTGTTGATACTGCAGGAGCTTTTCCAGGAAAAGATGCTGAAGAACGGGGGCAATCTGAGTCTATTGCATCATCAATACTAGCGTTTTTAAAAGTTAAAACTCCAACAATTTCAATTATAATAGGAGAAGGAGGATCTGGAGGAGCAATCGGAATTTCTACATCAGACAGAGTTTTGATGCTAGAGCATTCAACATATTCAGTAATTTCCCCTGAAGGTTGCGCATCAATTCTTTGGAGGAGTACTGATTTTTCCCAAGAAGCTGCAAATACATTAAAATTAACTTCTCATGATTGTAAGAAATATAATATAATTGATAAAGTTATCCCTGAAATACCTGGTGGTGCACATAGATACTTTGATTCTCAAGCCAAAATTGTAAAAAAATTTATTGAAGATTGTATTGAAGAATTAATAAATATTCCAATTGGTACTCTAGTTGAAAAAAGAAAAAGTAAATATTTGAATATTACTTCAGAGATTTAGGCGCCATGACATTGTTTATATTTTTTTCCTGAACCGCAAGGACAAGGCTCATTCCTTCCTACTTTTTTTGAAATGATTCTTCTTGTATTTTTATTATTATTTTCTTCTGCTTTATCATTTTCATTACTTAATAATTCTATGTTAAAAATAGTTTTCAAAACTTTTTCATTTTGATTAGATAGCATTTCATCAAAATAATCAAAAGACTCTTTTTTATATTCATAAAATGGATCTTTACCACCCATAGCTCTTAAATTTACACTTCCACGTAAAGTATCCATAGCTGCAAGATGATCTCTCCAATCTTTATCAATTTGAAATAACATGACTCTTTTCTCAGCAAATTTTAAAAGTTCATCTGAGTATTTATATTTTTTTTCTTTATATTTTTGTGTAACATGATCATGTAATCTTTTTTTAATCTCTTCTTCATCAACACCTTCTTCATCAAACCATTGTTGAACTGGTATATTTAAGTTAAAGATTTCTTTAGTTTTTTCCTTTAAAAGATCAGAATTCCATTCTGATATATATTTTTTAGGGGGTATGCTTTCTACTACAAGTTGTTCTAAATAATCTTCAATCATTTCTTTAATAATTTTAGATTGATCAGTTGTATTTAATATATCTTTTCTATTTTGATATATAATTTGTCTTTGATCATTTAAGATGTCATCAAATTTAAGTATTTGTTTTCTCATATCATAATTATGAGATTCTACTTTTTGTTGAGCTCTCTCTAATGATTTAGTTATCATAGAATGTGTAATAACCTCACCATCTTTTAGGCCTAATTTACTTAGAACACTCTCAAGAGTTTTTGAACCAAATATTCTCATCAAATCATCTTCAAGAGATAAAAAAAATATGCTTTCCCCAATATCACCTTGTCTACCAGATCTTCCTCTTAATTGATTATCTATTCTTCTGCTTTCATGTCTTTCAGTTCCAATTACAAGTAGGCCCCCTGACTCAATTGCTTTTTCTTTAAGTAAATTATTTCCATCACCAAGCTTAATATCAGTTCCTCTACCTGCCATATTTGTTGAGATAGTAACATTACCTGGAATTCCTGCTTGCTGAATTATTTCTGCCTCCATTTCATGATTCTTTGCATTAAGCACATTATGTTTAATTTTTTCATTATGTAAGAGATTAGAAATAGTTTCAGAATTTTCTACCGAAGTTGTTCCTATCAATATTGGTTGACTCTTTTCTTTGTTTCTTATTTTTACCAGTTCAATGACAGCTTTATATTTTTCTTTTTTTGTCATATAAATTTGATCATTTCTATCTATTCTACTAAATTTAATATTTGGAGGAATATCCACAACTTGCAAATTATATATACCTTCAAATTCTTTTGCTTCTGTAAGTGCAGTTCCTGTCATTCCAGATAATTTATTATAACTTCTAAAAAAGTTTTGATAAGTTATAGATGCAATTGTTTGATTTTCTTTTTGTATATTTAAACCTTCTTTTGCTTCTATGGCTTGGTGTAAACCATCACCATATCTTCTTCCTTCCATCAATCTACCTGTAAGATCATCAATAATTACAATTTGTTTATCTTTAATAATATAATCTTTATTTTTATTAAAAAGTTTATGGGCTCTTAATGCTTGAATTATATTATGATTTAAAGTTATGTTCTCTAAATCTTGTAAGGTTCCTTTAGAAATTAAATTTTCATTTTTCAATAAATTTTCAGTAACTTCCATTCCACTTTCAGATAATAATATATTTTTACTTTCTTCGTTAATTTCATAGTCTTCTTCTTTAAGAAATTTGACAATTTTATTAATTTTTGGATATAAATCTACATTTGTGTTAGCTTCTGCAGAGATAACTAAAGGAGTTCTTGCTTCATCTATTAAAATACTATCCACTTCATCAATAATAGCAAATGCATCTTTTTTGAAACAAAGATTTTCGTAATCATTTTTTAGATTATCTCTTAGATAGTCAAAACCTATTTCGTTATTAGTTGCATATACAATATCGCAATTATATTCATTTGGTCTTAAATTATGGTTAGTTTCTGACGTTACGCACCCAACAGTTAATCCTAGGAATTTAAAAATTTTACCCATCCATTCCGAGTCTCTTTTAGCTAGGTAATCATTTACAGTAACAATATGTACAGATTTATTATTTATAGCATTTATATATGCTGCGAGAGTTGCAACTAGTGTTTTTCCTTCACCAGTTTTCATTTCTGCTATTTTTCCTTCATGAAGAACCTTTCCACCTATAAGTTGCACATCAAAGTGCCTCATATCAACAGTTCTTGTTGCCGCTTCCCTTACCACAGCAAATGCTTCACAAATTATATTTTCTAAATTGTTGTGATTAGCTACTTCACTTTTAAAATATTCAGTTTTTTCTTTAAGCTCTGCATCACTCAGTTTTGATGTTGACGCCTCAAATTTATTTACTTGTTCAATAAAACCATTGTATTTTTTTAACGAATTTGAACTTAAAGACCCAAAAAGTTTATTAACAATACTATTCATAATATGATAAATGGCTGTTAACATATGAATAAGAAATCTTCTACAAAGGATTTGGCTTTAAGCAGTAATGAAAGGTTATCAATAAATAATAAATCGATTTTTAGTCCAAAAAAATTTAGTAATATAAAACCAAATGGCTTCAAAATTTATACTTTTCATGCTGGTTTTAAAAATAAATCTAGAGATCTTTTATTTGTAATTTTTGATAAAGTCGTATCTTGTGCAAGTATTTATTCTAAAACATCCGCTCCTTCAGCACCAATTATATGGGATAAAAAGTATAATAAAGGATTTGTTAAAGCCTTAATCGTAAATTCTGGAAATGCGAATGCGCATACTGGTAAACAAGGAATTAAAATAATTAATGATTATGTAACCTCTTTATCTAAATTTATTGGATGTAAAAAAAATGAAATTCTGGTTTCATCAACGGGAGTGATAGGAGAAGTTTTTGATCCTAATCTAATTATTAATAAAATATCACAAATAAATAAAAATACTGAAGGTAATTTGTTGGATGCTGCAAAAACCATTATGACAACTGATACCTATCCTAAAATTTTAGTTAAAAAAGTTAATATAAATAAAAGAAATTTTAAAATTTATGGATTTGCAAAAGGCTCAGGAATGATACAACCCAATATGGGTACCATGTTAGCTTATATATTCATAGAGGCAGGTGTATCAAAAAATATTCTTAATAAATTATTAAAAAATAATATAGAAAATACATTTAATTCAATTTCTGTAGATGGTGATACATCGACAAGTGACACTTTATCATTGTTCTCTCTTAATAAATCCAATTTTAATTTTAGTATTAGCAAGAACTATAAAGTTTTAGAAAAAGTATTATTTGAATTAATGAAGGAACTTTCACTTCAAATTGTTAAAGATGGAGAAGGTTTATCTAAGTTAATAAAAGTAAATATTTTAAAAAGTAAATCAATTAATCAAGCAAAAAATATTGCATTTGCCATAGTTAATTCCCCTTTAGTTAAAACAGCAATTTCTGGAGAAGATGCAAATTGGGGAAGAATAATTGCTGCAATTGGTAAATCACAAGAAAAAATTAACCAAAAAAAAATTAAAATATATTTTGGTAAAAACTTGGTTTGTCAACAAGGCTCAGGATATAAAAAAATTAATTTAAAAAAAATTGATAATTACATGAAAAATAAAATTATTGAAATTACAGTAAGTTTAGACAATGGAAAAATCAATCATACTATTTATGGAAATGATTTAACATATGAATATATTAGAATTAATGCTGATTATAGATCATAACATTTTATTTTTTCCAAGCAGAAATAAAATTAATTTTTATTTCTAAAGGATAACTTTCTTTAAAATATTTTTTTCTATAAAATTTTTCTAGAATATTAAAATAATTTTTATTCTCAAAATTCTGCCTCTTATCATTTTGATTAAATGTAAGATTCATTTTCTTAACATCTTTAATTAAATTTTCGAATTTATTATAGTCTATAGAAATTGTATCAGTATAGATACTAGGTGCATCAAATTGTAATTTTTTTAAAATTGGAAGTATGTTATTAATTTCAATTGTTGGATTAACTCTTTGATAAGCTCCATTATATAAAAATAAATCAGTTTCATACATTGAATTTAAAAGCTGAAACATACTATCTTTATCAGGAATTGCGGTGATAAAAAATCCATTATTTTTTAAACTTTTTAAAATTACATCTAAGCAATTCTCAAAATTATTTATTATATGAATAAAACAATTACTATAAATTAGGTTATAAAAATTTGATTTAAAATTTAAGTTATTCAAATCAATTTCTTTGAAATTTAATAATTTATTATTTAAGCTTTTTGATAAACAAAGGTCACTTCTAGTGAATTTTGAATTTGGAAATTTATTATTTATGTGATTATAGATCACATTTTCATTAATACCTATTTCCATTACCTGGTCTATTTTAACATTCAAAAGATCGATTGAGTCAATAATTCTTTTTGCTATAATTTTATAAATAAAGTTATTTTCATCAAATCTGTGATCAGATCTTATTAATTTTATGTAGTTTTTATTTATCATTTATTTTAAGAGTGTAATATAAAATTATGAAAAATCTATCAAAAGACATTAATATTTTAATAAAAAAGGAATTATCACTTTTTAATAAAAAATTAAATGGATTACT
>MDSV01131181.1_pt1 | contig 11643 bp, 5 predicted proteins | sample 810851 | NCBI WGS metagenome assembly MDSV01 (sample SAMN05326640, study PRJNA326480) | marine metagenome | isolation source: seawater | place: Atlantic Ocean: North East | collected 2012 | reverse complement strand
GGCCTCGTGGCCGCGCTCCTGTCGGGCGCCAGCGGCCTGGCACTCACGCATCGCCTCGCGGCCGGCCGCCAGTCGCCGAGGCCAATTGTGTGCATGGCGGCCGACGCGGGCGGCGAGGCGGTCGCCGAGAAGGAGGAGCCGGCGGGGCCGTCGCCGGCGGAGCTCTTCGGCGAGTCGAGCGAGCTGGGGCAGATCTTCGGGCCGACGAACCCGGCGCACGCGTGGGAGAAGCCGTGGACCAACCTCGAGACGCAGGAGGGCGTGCAGGTGGTGAAGGCGCACTCGCGGCAGCTCAAGGACCCGCTGAAGGCCGACATGGCCGACGACGAGATCTTCGTCTCGAAGGACTCGATCCACATCCTCAAGCACCACGGCTCGTACATGCAGCAGGACCGCTCGCTCAAGGGGAAGGCGAAGCAGGAGTCGTACCAGTTCATGCTCCGACTGAAGGTGCCGTGCGGCGAGGTGCCGGGCGCCCTCTACGCCGAGCTCGACGACATCTCGAACAAGTGGGGGCACGGCGACCTGCGCGCGACGACGCGCCAGGCCTTCCAGCTCCACGGCGTGCTGAAGTCGAACCTCAAGGCGGTGATCGCCGCGATCGCCAACGTCGGCTCGAACACCTACGGCGGCTGCGGCGACATCTCGCGCAACGTGATGGTGCCCCCCGTCCACTTCCCGAACAACCCGGCGTACGGCTACGCGCAGCAGTACGCCAAGGCCCTGGCGGACCTCTTCAAGCCGATGACCGACGCCTTCGTCGAGCTGTGGCTCGACGGCGAGAAGGCGGTGACCAAGGAGTACTGGATGAAGGACATCGAAGAGTTCGAGCTCGACAAGGTGCGCGCCCACGACAACGGCAACGGCATCATCACCGGCCACGCGATCGAGCCGCTCTACGGCCGCACCTACCTGCCCAAGAAGTTCAAGATCGCCGTGACGGTCCCCGGCGACAACTCGGTCGACCTGTACATCAACGACATCGGCGCCGTCGTCATCATGGAGGCCGACGGCGTCACGCTCAAGGGGTTCAACATCGTCGTCGGCGGCGGGATGGGGCGGACGCACAAGGCCGAGAAGACCTTTGCCCGCGCGGCGTCGCACCTCGGCTTCGTCGAAAAGGACGACTTCTTCGAGTGCATGAAGGCGATCCTCGCCGTCCAGGTGGGCCGCCGCTGCGAGCTCCCCGCGCACCCATCGGCCGTTGTTCTCACCCCGCCTCACCCCGCTCCCCTCCTCCCCTGCAGCGCGACCACGGCAACCGCGAGGTGCGGTCGAACGCCCGCCTCAAGTACCTTGTGCACACACTCGGCATCGACGACTTCCGCACGCTGACGGAGAAGTACTACGGAAAGAAGATCTTGCCGTGGGCGCCGCTGCCGCCGTGGCAGTACCTCGACTGGATGGGGTGGCACGAGCAGGGCGACGGCAAGTGGATGTTCGGGATCAACGTCGAGCAGGGACGCGTCCGGGACACGCCCGAGCTCCGGCTGAAATCGGCGCTGCGTGAACTCGTCGACTCGTACCCCGTCGACCTCATCCTGACGCCGTCTCAATCGATCGTGATCAAGAACATCGAGGCGCAGGTGCAGGACGCGTCTCGGACACCGCTGGCGGCGTGCATGACACTCCCACCTCCACCTGTTCACCATTTCTCCCGCCCTCCCCTCTGCAGGACCGCCAGCCGATCGAGGCGCTGATGAAGTCGGCCGGCGTGAAGATGCTCGACGAGATCGACGGGATCACGCGCCGCTCGATCGCGTGCCCCGCCTTCCCGCTCTGCGGCCTCGCCGTCACCGAGGCCGAGCGCGTGCAGCCGGACATCAACAAGCGGCTGCACGCCAAGCTGTGCGAGATGGGGCTGCACGACACCGTCTTCGTCACGCGCACCACCGGCTGCCCCAACGGCTGCGCGCGCCCGTACATGGCCGAGATCGCCTTCGTCGGCTCGGGGCCCAACATGTACCAGCTGTGGCTCGGCGGCTCGCCCGCGCAGGCGGAGCGGACGGCGATGGAGACTTCGATCTTCAAGATGCCGCTCGACAAGCTGGAGGAGACGGTGGAGCCGATCTTCGCGATGTACAAGACGCAGCGGAACGAGAAGGACGAGGGCTTCGGCGACTTCTGCCACCGCGTCGGCATCCCGGCGGTCGAGGAGTACATGAAGGAGTACACGCTCGGCTCGTACGTCGACATGGTCGACCCCTTCCGCGAGAACGTCGAGGTGGGCGACGCCAAGATCGGCGTGCGCGACGAGGTCCTCGCGTTGCTGCAGGCGCAGGCGCGGCGGCGCGGCGTGACGCCGGAGACGCTCCTCGATTTGATGGTATCCGAGGCGTTCGAGGGCGACGAGGGCGACGAGGGCGACGGGCCCGGAGCAGTGTTTTAGGCCGGGCGCGATCTGGTTTGTTGTGGCGGTACCTTAATATACGGACATCACCGTGCACGGGCAACGCCACGGGAGCTCACATGCCTGCTGCAGGTCGAAGTATGCTACGGTACTGAGTACTGTACCATGGTACCGGGCGCATACTTGCGCTGCGCGGTGTCGTCCTGGTGTGCTTGTCGCAATCGCAATGTTTGTGTTGCTCTCAGCGCTGGCGGCATTCGCGCCACCGTTTGTCGGCCATACTCGCCGCGCCGCCGTCTTCATGGCAGCAGATGAGAGCTCGAAGCTCACAAGACTCGAGGCTGCGGTCGCGACACTGAAGGACACTGGCGCGAGTGCGGCTGCGCTTGCGCCGCTGGAACGTGAGCTCCGCGAGCGACAGCGGGCGTTCGCAGCCGCCTCGCGCGCGACAGACGTCGACCGCTTCGGCCGCAAGAAGCCTACGGCGGCGCCACCGCCACCTCCTGAACGGAAGGCAACGCCAGACATCGCTAGTACATTCTTCGATTTTCTCGGCGCGATTGGCCGCACGCTGGCCGAGCAGCGCGAGCGCGCGAATGAGCAAGCAGAGCTGCGCCGACGGGCGGCGACCGAGGCGGCGGCGGCGGCAGCGGCGCGGCAGGCGGCGGAGGCGGCGCTCTCGCCTAAGGAGCGGGCGTCACGCGACCTCAAGGCGGCGTTCGAGGCCGCGGATCTCAAGCGGCTCACGGCGGCGCTGGAGGCGGCTGAGGCGGCGCAGCTGAGCGTCACGGCGCTCGGTCCGGCGCGCAAGCTGAAGTCGGAGCTGGAGGCGGCGGCCACGCTCGCGAACGCCGAGTACGAACTGACGATGGCGTATCGTCGTGCGACCACGGGCGGGCGGGCGGGGGAGGAGAGGCTGGTGCAGTACGTGGAGGCGGCAGCGGCTGCGGGCATCAAAGGCGAGCAGCTGCAGCTGGCGTGTGAGCTCCTCGACAAGAAGGGACTCGCGTACCAGCTGGCCGTGGGATCTTACCGATACTCGACGGGCGGCGCGGGCACGGGCGCCGGCCGGAGCCGCGTCACTCTGAGCGGCGGCGCCTCCTTCGCGACTGCGGCGGCGCAGCGGGCGGCGGACGCGCTGGGTGCGGTCCAGCGCGAGCGGGCGGCGAGGGTGGCGGAGGCGGCGGAGGCGCTGGGGGTTGTGCAGCGCGAGCAAGCGGCAGCGGTGGCGAAGGCGGCAGAGGAGCTCGAGGCGGCGCAGCGGGCGCAGGCAGCGGCGGCGGCGCAGCGCGGCCAAGAGGCGGCCGAAGCGCAGCGCGCGCAGGCGGCGGCCGCCGCGCGGCGGGAAGCAGAGGCGGCAGAGGCGCGCGAGGCGGCGGAGGCGGCGGCCGCCCGAGAGGCGGCGGCGGCCGCCGCGGCGAAGGCGGCGCTCGCTGCGGCCGAGACGGCGCTGTCCGCCGCCGTCGACGCCGCCGTCGCGCAGGTGTCGAATCGGAACGCGCCGCAGGTGAAAGACTCGGTGCGCCTCGCCGAGCTGTCGCGTGCGATCGACGCCGCCGCCGCCGCCGATGTCGCTGTGGCGACGGTGCAGGCGGCGCGCGAGCGGCTGCCGGAGCTCGAGGCGAAGGCGGCGGCGCGCGTGGTCGACGTGCAGCTGCTGATGGCGCTGCGGCGGGCGAAGGCCAACACCGGCGGCGTCGCTGAGATGACGGGGCTCTCGCGCGCGGTGAACGCGGCGACGGCGGCGGGCGCGACGGACGAGGAGCTGCTCGGCGAGGCGCGCAAGCTTCTGAGCCGGAAGGGTAGCGAGGAGGAGCAGGAGGTGGCGCGGCTCTGCGCGCGCCTCGAGAAGTTCGAGAAGCTCGCCGCCATTGGCGAGGGCGGCGAGCGCGACAACGCCGAGGCGATGGCGGCGCAGGCGCGCGCGAAGCTCGAGGAGCTCGGCTACTCAATGAGTAAAAAGTGATCTCAAACTCGGTGCTTTTGCGGTGTCGCACTGCGCGTGTCGGCGATTTAGAATCAGGCCTAAATGAGCGGCCTCCTCGGCACGATCTGCCTCCTGCTCGGCGGCTCACACGCTTTTGTGGTGCCTGCAGCACCGCGTGCGGCGGCGACGTGCGCTGCACGGACAACGGCGCCGCCCGAGATGCAGATCTTTGGCCGGCGCAACCCGTCGCCGGCGCCGGCGCGGAAGGTGGCGCCCGCGAAGAGGGTGGCGCCGGCCGCGACGAAGAAGCCGCTGCTCAAACGTGCGAAGAAGGCAATCGTGAAGAAGGCGCCGCCGAAGCCCAAGCCGCGGAAGGCGCCGCTGCCGAAGCCGAAGCCGGCGCCGCCCAAGCCGAAGCCGAAAGCAGCGTCACAGCCCACGGTTGCGCCGCGGCCGCGGCCGTCGGCGGCCCTCCTCGACCGATTCGGCCGCAGGAAGAGCACGATCGCCGCGAAGAAGCCGGCCGCCAGGCCGAAGGAGAAGCTGCTGCTCGCGACGCCGCCGCCCAAGTTTGCGCGGAAGACGGTGCGGCCGAAGCCGCCGCCGCCGCCGCCGCCGAAGCCGCCGCCGCCGCCGAGAGCGTCGGCCGGCGTCGACCGCTTCGGCCGCAGGAAGGGCGCGGTCAATAAGCCGAAGGAGAAGCTGCTACTCGCGACGCCGCCGCCGAAGCCCACGCTGCTCAAGCGAAAGGCGCCGCCGCGGCCGCCGCCGCCGCCCCCGCGGCCGCCGCCCATCACGAATCTCCGCGGTGCCGCGGTGGCGGCCGTCCGCGCCTCGGGCGAGATCGACTACCGCGCGCTGCCGGCGTCCGAGCGGGCGAAGCTCGCCGAAACGTACCGCAGTGGCCGGATGCCGGCGGGTAACACGTACGTGACGCCGCCAGCGGCGCGCGCGCGCTCGGCGGCGCTGACGACGACACGCGGCGGCGGCGCGACGGCGACGCGCGGCGGCTTCCTCCTCGGCGGCGGCGCGCTCGCGCTCTCCCTCGTCGCGTCGCTCGCGAGGGAGCGGCCCGCCTCGGGCAAGGGTGCCCGGGCGTCGAAGGCGGCGCGAACAAAGAAAGGGTCGAGAGCGGCGACGAAGCAGCGGAAGAACGGCGGCGACGGCGACGGCTTCCCGCCCATCGCCGCGGTCGCCGTCGCGGTGGCGGCCGGCGGCGCCGTCCTCTCGTCGCCAAGCGCCAAGAAGGAGGCGGACGCCGCCGCCTCGGTCGTTCTCGGCGATGGCTCCGTCGCGGAGGACGAGATCGTGCTGCCGCCCGCGGACGAGATGGTGGAGGGGAAGTAGCTTGTTGATGGCTGCCTCGAGACTCAGGTGTCCCGTCTGTAGAAATTTGGCGAACCGCCCTTCCGACATATTCTCCGTTTGTTAGATCAGGGTTCAGGCGCACACCCTGACCGCAAAAAGTTCGTCCGAATCCATCCCCGACCTCCCGCCCCTCCCTCGCTCATCCCCCTTGGGATTCCGTCGCTCCTCTTGTCATTCAGGACTCAGACCTTGACCTCCGCGTCCGCCGCGCGCGGCGACGAGAAAGGCGACTTCTTGATGTGCGTCAGCTCGGTGGCCGTCTTCTTCGCGTACTCTGCCGGCGGCTTGGCGGGCTTGCACATGTACAGCCCGATCATAACGCCGCAGACAAAGAGCGCCATCGCGCCGACTGCGGCGGCAACGACGATGCCGGCGACGTCGCCATCGGCGAGCACCACCGCGTCGTCGTCGGCCTCTTCGAGACTCTGGTCACCTCGCGACGCCGGCGGCGCCACAGCCGCCGGGGCGGAGTCGATCTGCTCGACGGTGACTTTGGCGTCCTCGAGGAAGGCGGTCGCCGTCACTGCATCGGCGAGCTTCGTCTGCAGCTTGGTCGAGACGGTGGTGGCGGCGGCGGCGTTGAGAACCTCAATCTCGACGATGATCTTGACGGACGCCGGCATGACCGTCACACTGACCGCCTCGACGTTCACGCCGGCCTCCTCCGCGAAGACCTCCTTGATGGTGCGAACCGTGCGGTAGTCGTAGTCCTGCACATCGCCCGCCGCCGTGAACTCGGTCTTGACGACCTCCGTGGCCGGGGGCGGCGGCGGCGGCGGCGACGGCGAGGGCGGCGGCGGCGGCTTCGGCGACGGCGGCGGCGACGGCGAGGCCGACGGCGGCGGCGGCGACGGCGGCGGCTCGAGCGTCGTGCTGCTCAGGCCGATCGCCTCCTCCTTCTTCAGGTACTTGGACACGCGCCCCTTCCACAGCGCCGAGTTCGGGTCACGCAGCTGTGCGAGCAGCTTCGCAGTCAGCTCCTGCGGCGTCGGCGCGCCCGCCGTCGCCGTCATCACCAGGTCGACGGTGACCTTCAGCGGCGCGTCGCCGTCGGCGGCGCAGCCGCCGTCGTCGCTCGAGAGCTGCACGCGGGTCGGAGACACGCGGAGCGCGCAGACGAGGTCGTCCACCAGCGCGTCTTGCCACGCGTCGCACTTCTCGGCGGCGTTGTCCCCTGTCATGAGCTCCGCCGCGCTCATCGGCGCGCCGTCGAGCTTGATCGGCGCGAGCGTGAGGGCGATCTGCTCCGTCGGCGCGCCGTCCATGTGGGCCACCGCCGTCTCGGCGTCGTACACGCAGCATTCGGGGATGTCGGCGCCCGCCACGTAGTTCGTCGCGCGCGGGTCGTCGCAGCCATACGTCAGCTGCATCAGCCACACGTCCTCCTCCGCCCCGCGGTCGTTCGCGTCCTCGTCACCGACGGTCTCGCCGGCGAAGTTGTGCTTCGTTTGGAAGACCACCGCTTTGCCGTCGGCGGAGATGTGCGGGTACAGGTCGTCCGAGCTCGCGTGGTACGTGTACGTGAGGCGGTGGCTCGTCGAAGTCGGCGCGTGGTAGAGGAAGAGCTCGAGGTCGCCCTCGGGCAGCTGTCCGACGACGCCGTCGTAGTTCACATCGGCGTAGTAGACGATCTTCTGGCCGTCGCCCGAGATCTTCGCCTGGCCCGCGCCCTTGCGGCACGGCTTCTGGTCGCAGCACTTGCCCATGAGCCGGTCATCGAAATCACAGCCGGCGAGCTCGCCCTCCTTGCAGCACGCGCCCGCGCCGACGTGGTCGAACGACGGCGGGTTGGTGAAGCGGGTGGTGATGCCGAGCACGCGGTCGTAGACGAAGCCGTTGAGCTCGGACACCGGGAGACGCGGGTCGTGGGTGCCGAAGGCGGTCGCCAGCTGGAAGTCGGCCGTGTATGCGACATACCGCCCGGCGTCGTCGATGCTCAGACCGCCGTTGCCGACGCCCGTGTTACCGACGCCGGGCTGCATGCCGGCGGCGGCGGCGAACGCGCAGCTCGACGTCGTCATCACCGAGATCCCCGCGTCGGTGAAGTTGTACCCCGGGCGCTCGTCGCCCCAATAGTCGCGGTACATCGCCGTGATTCGCGTCTTGTCGTAGCACTGATTAGCAGGCCCGAGGTCGGTGAAGAGGGTGAGCTTGTCGTTGGCGCGATCGTAAAGGAAGCCCTCGTCCTCCTGGTCCTGCGCCGTGCCGTCGTGCGTCGTCTTCCTGACGGGGACAGTGCCGTCCGGGTGCTCCTTCCCCTTGCACCGCAGCGCCACGAAGGCGCCGTCGGCCGACACGGCGCCGTCGGAGAAGCAGTCGGAGCCGCCCGTGATGTTCAGCGGGTTCGTCGGCGAGTCGACGCCGCCGGAGATCAGAGTCACCGCGGCGTTCCCCGAGTCGAGGTCGGCCACCTTCACCGACCACGCCTGGTAATCCTTGGAGCCGGGGGAGTCGGAGCCCGCCATCCTCGAGTCGCTCGAAAAGACGACCGTCGAGCCGTCGGCGCTCACGGCGCACTTGCTCGTCATCAGCTTCCGCCCCGAGTCGGACGTCCACGAGACCATCTTCGGCGCCTCGAACGCCGTGTTGTCGGCGTTGGCCTTCGCGACCCACCAGTGATAGATGGAGCTCGAGCCGGCCGCGCTCACGTGATCGGGGAAGTGCGGCTGGTCCGTGTCGGGCAGGTTGGCGTAAAAGCACACCACCTTCCCGTCGGCGCTCACCGCCGGGTACTTGGCGTCGTCGCCGGTGTCCATGTCCGGGAGCAGCGGCACGTTCTTCCCCGTCGCGATCTCGTGGCGCCAGATGTGGTACACGTTGTCGCCGAAGGTGGTGGCGTCGTCGCCGTCGTCGAGGTTCGAGTCGGACTGGAGCACGACGTACTTGCCATCGCCGCTGAGCGCAGGCCGCGCCGACTCGCGCTTCGCGGTCGTCCAGCCGTCTTCGTCCGTCGGCGACGTCAGCCGCATCAGCGTGCCGCGCGTGAACGACGCCTCCGCCGCCCCCAGGTCGCGCGTGTACAGCGTCGCCGGCGTGCCCGCCGGCGACTTTGTGACCGAGTAGATGTACCGCGAAGCGACGCCCTTCCAGATGGCGGAGCGTGCGTCACGCAGCTGGGCGACGAGGCGGGCGGTGATCTGCTCGGCCGTCTCGGCCGGCTTCGTGTCGACCGCATCGAGGCGACGCCGCGAGGGCGCGAGCTGCGCCGAGTCGATGTGGACGCGGACGGCGAAGTGGCCATCGGACGGAGAGGTCGCCGCGAGCAGATCGGTGGCCGACACGACGGAGGCGTCGATCTGGTTCGACGGGATGCGCAGCGCGCACGCCAGGTCGTCGGCGAGCTCCTCCTGCCACCCGGCCGCCGACTGCTCCGCCGTGGAGCCGACGACTCGGCCGAGTGCCGCCGTCAGGTTGACGTCGAGCGTGAAATCGAAGGCGATCGGGGTGCCGTCGAGCGCGGCCGCGTCGGGGAACACGCAGCACTCGGCCACGTCGGCATCGGCGTGGTAGTTGGTGGCCATGGGGTCGTCGCAGCCGAACGTGAGTCGAGTCAGGAACACGTCCTTGTTCGTCACCGGCGTCGCCGAGCCGTAGTGCGCCGTCGACGAGAAGACGATGGCTCTGCCATCGGCGCTGATGTGGGGGAACGTCTCGTCGGCCTTGTCGTTGTAGGTGTACGTGACGCGGCGGGTGGTGCGGGTGTGGACGTGGTGGAGGAACACCTCCAGGTCGCCCTTGTGCACGTCGGAGCTTCCCTCGTGGTCGACGTCCGAGACGAAGACGATGACGGAGCCGTCGGCGCTGACAGTCGGGTTGAGCGCGCTCAGCCGGCACGGCTTCTGATCGCAGCACTTCCCCATCAGCCGATCGTCGAAGTCGCACTTGGCGATGCTCGTCGAAGACGACGCGGTCGGGCAACACGTGTGCTGCCCGCTGACGTCCGAGCGCGCCGGCGTGCCGACGCGCGTCGTGACGCCGAGCAGCGAGTCGAACAGGAACACGATCGTTGTCGCGGGCGACTGCGGGTCCTCGTGCGCGCCGAGCGCCGTCGCCGCGTCCCAGTTCGTCGTGAAGGTGACGAAGCGCCCGTCGCCGCTCACCGACGGCGTCCGCGCGCCGATCGTCTTGACGCCGCTCTGGATCCCGGCGGCCGCCGCCCAGCTGCACGAGGTCGATGCGACGCCGGTGATCGGCACGCCGCCCGCGCCACCGCTGGTGAAGTTGAACTCGGCCGCGTCGCCCCAGTACTGCTGGAGCGCCGTGAGCAGATCGTTCGGCGCGTTGTCCTCGTCATCGTTGCAGTCACGGCCCTGGGCCGTGACCTGGTGGCGCGAGTCGTCGTCGTGGTAGACCCAGATCTCCTCCCGGTGATCCGGCCGCGTGTCGTCAAACTTGGACTGAAAGACGACCGTCGACGCATCGGCGCTGATCTCCGGCTCCCCTGCGCGCTCCTCGGTGGTGGTGTCCGTGTTGACCGTGCTGAGGACGAGCTTGTCCTGCGCGCTCTCCGTTAGCTTGTAGACGTTGTAGCCCGTCGACTTGGCGCCGCTGTAGACGATGGTCCACTTGGAGCCAGACTCTGTGATCGACGCGCCGCCGGTCGACGTCAAGGCTTCGGGCAGCGGGTCGGCGTCGGCATTCTCCGCTGCCCACCGTTCGTGCAAGTTCGCCGTCGAGTAGGTGCCATCGTCGGCGCGCGTGCCAAGGTGGAGCTCGCCGTCGTTGACGAGGACGACCCTCTTGCCGTCGTAGGACATCTCGGGCGCCTTGCTGTCCTTGGTCGCATGTGCAAAGACGAGGTGCACCGAGTACGGGTGCGTGCGCAAGTCAGCAGCGTAGATCTGGTAGTCCCGGTAGTCGCCGGTGCCAGCGGCGAGGTCGCCATAGTTGGAGTCGGAGTAGAACGTGGCCCAGTTGCCGTCGCCGCTGATGCGCGGCGTCCACGCCATGCGCTTGCTGGTCGACGGCGTGTTGGGGTCGTCGAGCGGCACAGTGACGCGAGAGTAGCTGCCGAGCATCCACTGCGTATCCGCGCTCTCGTCGAGGCGGCGGGCCGGCGGTGCCAGGGTAGCGCCCACGGTAGCGGCGGCGGCCAGCATCACGTGCACGCCGAGGTTCATCATGGCGCGTCGAAGGTGCCGCGCGTGGTCGAGAGGAGGTAGCCGACACTCACGAAAGACACCGCAGTTGGAAACGCGAGGCGCACGCGAGATCATATGTCGGTTTCGCCGGCTGCGCGGGCTGCTGCCCGGTGTAAGCTCGGCAAGCATGGCCGAGTTCATATTTCGTGAAAATTGCGCGCCTGCGCGTTCACAGATATAAACAGTGAGCACGTGACGTCGATCTACATAGAACACACGACGCTAGTCGACCGCAATCTTGTTTGAGCGACCCGCGGAGAAGCCGGCGTCGAACACGGAGCCGAGGTGGGCGAGGGACGAGATGCGGTAGTACTCGGAGCGCTGCAGGAAGAGCGTTGAGAGCAGCGCGAGCGCCACAGCCTGCAGCACGATCGAGCCGCCGGCGACGACCTGGTGGCGGCGGTACGGCGGCAGCGCGAACGCGAGCAGGACGAGGAGCGGCAGGCAGACGAACCAAAGCGAGCCGAGGAGCTGCGCCGATGCGCGCGCGCGCGCGCCGTCAGGGTCTGGCAGCGGTTCGGGGGCGAGGTGGGGGCGGCTGCCGCAGGCGGCGTTGCGGCGTTGCGCGTTGGCGTTGGCGGCGGCGCCTGCAGCTTGCGCAGAAAGTCGAGCACCTCGCTCTGCTTCTCGACCCGCAGCGAGCGGCGGAGCGCCCAAACGAAGAGCGTGCAGAGCAGCAGGCGCAGCCCGATGAGCGTGAGGCCCGGCCAGTGCTCATGGTCGTGGAAGTTGTTGAAGTCCTCCTCGTACCTGGAGAGGGCGCGGCGTGAGCGAGGAAAGCGGCGGAGTACTAAAAGTACGCCGAATCGCGCCCAAAGTGCGCGGCGGACCGTCGGCCCGCCCACTGCAACACGAGC
>MDSV01022221.1_pt1 | contig 11643 bp, 12 predicted proteins | sample 810851 | NCBI WGS metagenome assembly MDSV01 (sample SAMN05326640, study PRJNA326480) | marine metagenome | isolation source: seawater | place: Atlantic Ocean: North East | collected 2012 | reverse complement strand
GCTCTAACCAACTGAGCTACACCCCCACTTTTTGATGTTTTGGTGGGTAGTAAAGGACTCGAACCTTTGACCCCCTCGGTGTAAACGAGATGCTCTACCAACTGAGCTAACCACCCAAAAACTTAACCTAAATACAGTATAATTGTTAATAAATCAAATTAATTACAATCGTAATTTAGCCTACTAAAATTAACGAAAAAGTATAAAAATGCTAACATAGCAATATAACTAAGTAAGATTAATGAATAATAATAAAAAAATTATAAAAATTTTTGAAACTGAAAAAAATGGGATCCAAAATATTTTAAATAAATTAGAAATAAAAAATTTATCAATATTTTTTAAACTATGCAGTAAGTCTCAAAAAGCAATAAGAGATAAAAAAAAAATAATCTTTTTTGGAAATGGTGGTAGTGCTTCTGATGCACAGCACCTGGCTACAGAACTTACTGTAAGATATAAAAGAAATCGTAAAGCAATTTCTGCGATCTCATTAGCAACTGATACATCAGCATTAACTGCTATTGGAAATGATTTTGGATTTAATTATATTTTTTCAAGACAGTTAGAAGCGATCGGAAAAAAAGGAGACATTTCTATAGCAATAACTACATCTGGGAATAGTCAAAATTTAATAGAAGCTTCTAAAATTGCCAAAAAAAAAGGAATTTTATTCTATGTCTTTTCAGGCAATAACGGTGGAAAATTAAAAAAACACACAAAAAATTTGATTATTATTCCATCTAAAGTTACTTCACAAATTCAAGTTACTGAAATTTTTTTGGGACAAATACTTTGTGATTATTTAGAGACATTTGCTTCTAAATAAAAGATGGAAAAAATTATTATAATAAATAAAACAAAAGGTTTTTATTCAGAAGTATTAAGTATCAAGTTTAAAATTAAATTTGAAATTTATAATTTTTATTTAGAAGATCATTTTGACAAAACAGAAAATGAAATAATCAAAAATATCAATTCTACAATCAAAGAGAATGATATTAAATTTTTAGTAGCTGAAGGTGATTATCTATCAATTATAAATTTTAATTTTATTAAAAATATAAAGTGCATTAAGAAAATTTTATTTCTTACAGATGATTACGATATGCATGAAGTTAATTTTATTACAGCAAAAGTTTTTGATTATGTGTTTACTGCATGTCCAATATCTAATTTAAGATATTTAGAAAAAGGTTTTAAAAGTTATTTTGTTCCTCTTGAGACTAGTAAAGATTTATTCAAAAACTTAAAATTAGATAAAAAGTTTAATATCTCATTCTTTGGTGCAAAAAAATCAACAAGAGATGATTATATATATTTTTTAAAAGAAAATAATATTGATGTAAATTTAATGGGTTATCATAATCCACCAGATTATAATTGGGATAATCTAAGTAAATTCATTTCATCATCAAAGATTGTGTTAAATTTTTCAAATACAGGAAATAAAAATAAATTTTATTCTCATTCAACAATACCACATAATTTTTATGCTTTTAAAGGGAGGCCATTAATGGTTGGTTTATGCGAAACGTTATGTGTTTCAGAATTTTCACCAGCAAATGAAATAATTTTTGGTAAAGATCTTCCAACATTTAAAAATGAAAATGAACTTTTGCTTATTTGTACAAAATTAATGTTCGATGAAAATTATTTTAAAAATGTTCACCAAAATTTTATTAAAAAATGTTCTGAATATGAGGATAATATCTATTTTAAAAAAATATTAGAGGAAATAAGTGAAGAGAAACGACATGAAAAAGAATTAAATATTAAATTACCTTTTTGGTATATAAGAATTTTTAATAATCAAAAAATAAGGAACTTCTCTAAAAGAATAAGATTGACACCATATATAAAGGAAATATTTAACATTATATTTTTTAGATCAAGTAATAATAATTTATTTTATTTACCAATAGTATTTGAGTCCCTTATAAAACTTCCATTTATAACAATTAAAATTTTATTAAATAAATTAAGAAAGTTTAAAAGTTGAAAAATATAGATGTAGTTATTTTGGCTGGTGGCAAAGGTACTAGAATAAAAAAGTATTTAAATGGATACCCTAAACCTCTAGTTAAAATAAAAAATTATAGATTTCTTGATTTATTAATTAAAAAAATTTGTAAATACAATATCAATAATTTAATTATTCTTGCGGGCTATAAAGGCAATCTAATAAAAAAAAAATATCATAATAAATCTTTTAATTTTGTTAAAACAAAAGTTATTATTGAAAATAATCCTTTAGGTACTGGTGGGGCTTTAGCTCAATTAAAAGATAAAATTAAAAATGATTTTATAGTTATAAATGGGGACACTTTTTTTGATTTAGATCTATCTAAAGTTATGAGATTTAAATTAAACAAAAATCAAATTTTCCTATCATTAGTCAAAAATAAAAACTACAAAACAAATAAAAAACTAGTTTATTTAAATTTAGATAAAAATAATAATGTAATTTTTGATAAAAATTCAAAACTCATTAATGGTGGTGTTTATAAATTTAGTAAATCTTTTTTAAAGACAATTAGGAAAAAGAACTGTTCATTAGAAAATGATATTGTGCCAGGTTTAATTGATAAAAAAAAAGTTAAAGGATTAAGTTTTAACAATTTTTTTCTGGATATTGGAACTCCAAAAAATTTAGTCAATGCAAAAAAAGATTTGATTAATTATCTAAAAAAACCAGCTTTATTTTTAGATAGAGATAATACAATTATTTATGACACAGGTTATGTGTATCAGATAAATAAATTAAGATTTAAATCTACTTTTATTAATTTTTTAAAAAAAATATCAAAAAAAAAAATATATATTTTTATTGTTACAAACCAATCTGGAATTGGAAGAGGTTTTTTTTCCGAAAAAAGTTTTGAAAAATTTCAAAAACATCTTAAAAAAAAATTATCAAATCAAAATATTTTCATAGACGATGTCCAATTTTGCCCTTACCATAAAGATGCAAAAATTAAAAAATATAAAAAAAAATCAAATTTACGAAAACCTGGAAATGGGATGATTTTAAATTTATTCAAAAATTGGCCTTTAGTCAAAAAAAGATCTATTATGATTGGTGATCAAATTTCGGATAAAGTTTGTGCAGAAAAAAGTAAAATTTCATTTTGTTTCCCAAAAAATATAGTAGTAAAAAATATATTTAATAATTATTTATAAAGTCTTTGTGAGATTTATAAACTTCTATAAGTTCTAAAATGCCCTCATCTATGTCAATTTTAGCCTTAAATCCTTTTTTTTCAATTTTTCGATTACTTACAAAATAATCTCTTTTATCTGGATCTTTAATATTATGTATTTTTTTAATTTTAAGATTTTTAATGTATTTTTTTATTTTTTTGACCATTTCAAATTTTGTTATATTTGCTTTGGACATTCCTAAATTATATACATTTGACTTAAGTTTATTAAAATTATGTATTGCATAGACAATACCTTCACAAACATCATTTACATGAATAAAATTTCTTCTAAAATTTGACTCAAAAATATCTAATTTTTTATCTCTTAGGGATAGTAGCACTAAATTATTTAATAATAAATCAGTCCTCATTCTGTAAGAATAACCAAATACAGTAGCCAATCTAAAACTTATTGAATTTGGAAAATTCATTACAATTTTTTCTGCATCAACTTTTGTTCTACCATAAAGTGAAATTGGGTTTAATGGAGAGTTTTCATCACAAAATTTTTGTTTACTACCAATACCGTAGCCAGAATTAGAGTTTGTGAAAATTATCTTTTGTTTTTCAGATAACAAATTAACTAAATCTCTAACAGCTTCTAAATTGATTTCTTTTGCATCTTTTTTTCTTTTTTCACACAAAGGAGCACCAACTAAACCAGCTAATGGAATAACAAAATCAAATTTTTTAATTATATTTTTCAAAAATTTTTTATCCCTTACATCTTTTTTAAAAAAGGTAAAATTTTTTTTTAAATATAAGTGACTAATAGATCTTGTGTCATACTCAAGTATATCTATTACCGTTACTTGATGTCCAAGATTAATGAGTTTCGTACATAGCATGGACCCAATGTAACCAGCACCACCTGTAATCAGAATCTTTAATGTTTTCATCTATCTCTTTTACTCATAATTAGATTTTTTTTTTGGGGCCATTTGATATTAAGTCTTTTATCATTCCACTTTAATGAAATCTGATTGCTAACATCAAAATATTTTCCCTTATAACATAATTTATAATGAAAAACACAACTATTTGACAAACACAAAAAACCATTTAAATGCATTGGAGGTATTAATATCTGTTTATTTTCTCCCTGTTTAAGTATCATGGTTTTGTATTTGAGAAAGTTTTTTGATTTACTGTCATAATTAACTATAACAAAAAAAACTTTTCCTTGAATACAGCTAACCAGTTTCCAAGTTTTTGTGTCTCCATGTAAACCTCTTAAAGTATTTTTTTTCGAACTTGAGAATTTGTCATGGTTAAAGTTTAACTTAAAATTTTTTTTTTCCCATGATGTCCAGTATAAACCTCTATTGTCTTTAAATATTGACGATTTATACTCTTTAATTTTTAACATAGCTTAAAAATTATTAATTATATTTGTTAACTTTAAGATATTTCTTTTAGTTAACTGAGGAAAATTACCAATATAATATCCATAATTATGTACATGCTCAACATTTGAAAAGTTTTTAAATTTTATACCTTTTATATAATCTTTTAAGTACGGTTGTCGAAGTTGATTTCCACCTCCTGCATTTCCACGTCTGAATTCAATTTTATTTTTTAACATATGTTTTTCAAATTTGTCCCTATATTCAATAGATTTTTTTTTAAGAATTATGGGAAATGCATAATTTGAATTTCCCTCAATAAGATAATTGGTAAAAAATTTATTTTTATCTAATTTGTTTAAAAAAAACTCAAAATTATTTGCTCTTAATTTATTATTTTTATCCAATCGTTTTAATTGATTTAATCCTATTACAGCTTGCATTTCATTATTTCTCATATTGAAAGCAGGATATAAAAATATAAAATTTGGTGAAAGTTTATAATATTTTTTTTTCATGCTATCTTCAAATTTTTTATTACCAGACTCTCTTAACAAACCATGACCTCTTAGCATTTTCACAGTTTCATGAATTTTTTTATCGTTAGTGCAAACCATACCACCTTCCACAGTTGATAAATGATGTGCATAATAAAAAGAGAAATTTGATATTTTTCCAAAAGATCCAAGCTTTTTATTTAAAAACGTTGCCCCATGAGACTCGCAAACATCTTCGATTAACATAATGTTCTTTTTCTTTAGAAAAGATAATAATTCTCTTGTTAATCCATTAAATCCTTGAGCATGAGTTAAAAAAACTGCTTTAGTTTTTTTTGTAATATTTTTAATAATTTTTTCTGGATCCATAGATAGAGTATCTAATCTTATATCAACAAACTTTGGTTTAAAGTCATTGTTAATAACTGCATTAATGTCTGAATTCCAAGTTAAAGGAGGCACAATAACCTCACCTTTGCCATACAAAATTTTTATTGCTAAGAATGTAAGAAAATTAGCAGATGATCCAGAATTTACAAAAACACTGTACTTAACACCAAGCCATTTAGACCATTTAGTCTCAAATTCTCTCACTTTTTTTGATTGAGTAAATACATTATTTTTTTTTATATAGTTCGCTACAACGTTTCTGTCTTCTAAGGTAATGTTGTCGAACATTAATGGATGATTAAATTTATTTTTCATCAAATATAATTTCGGATCCTTTCTCTGAGAGTTTAATAGGCACTATGACATCATTTTTAAATGCATTTAAAAATTTATCTTTATTTTTTAAATCAACATAAAATAATAAAAAACCACCCCCTCCTGCACCTAATAATTTCCCACCTAGTGCTCCATTTTTTTTACCTTTAATATAAAGTTCATCTATTTTATGATTAGATACTGTTTTACTTAATTCTCTTTTCTGATACCAAGTTTCATTTAACAAATATCCAAAATCATCAGTATTATTATTCTTTATTATTTTTTTTGCTTCTGAAACAAAGTTTAAAATTTTATTTATATTCTGCTTTTTTTTATTTTTAAGTTTATTCGTGTAGGATCTGGTGATTTTTTCCGCTGTTCTTGATTTTCCAGTATACAATAAAAATAATTTCTTGTTTAAATTATCCTTAAAACTTTTTTTACATATTATTTTATTTACTTTATAGCCATTTTCCTTAAAAACTATGTTATTAAATCCTCCATATGATGCAGCTATTTGGTCTTGCCAGCCAACATTTTCTTTCATAACATTTCTCTCAATATGAATACTTTCTTGCGCAAGTTTTTTTTTAGATATATCTTGATCTTGAAACCTTAAAAGAGCATTCATTAAACCTACAATGAAACAGGAACTGGAACCCATTCCACTTCTTGACGGAAGATCTCCATCGTAATGTATCTCTAACCCATCCTTGATTTTAGAGTGTAATAATAATTGTTTTACTCCATTATGATTTATTTCACTTATTTTTTTCACATTTTCAATTTTTGAATATACAACTCTAAATTTATGTCTAAAAAAATGAGGTAATTCTCTGCAAGATATATATAAATACTTATTAATAGTTGAAGAAATTACTTCTCCATTATGTTCATTAAACCATTCGGGATAATCTGACCCTCCACCAAAAAATGAAATCCTGTAAGGTGTTTTTGTAATTATCATCTTCTATTTTTCGTTATAATAATCACCATATTCCACCAAAATAGTACTTACACCGTCTCTTCTTGTAAAAGCCTTTTTATACTCTTTAAAAATTTGGTTTGGATTTGAAAGTTTAACAATATTTATATTTTTACACATATTTTTAACTTGTGATGTGTAATCACCAATATGTTGATATTGAGGATGTAATGGCCTTTGTGATCCAATGCTAGTTCTAATAATAGCTTTTGATTTATAACCATTATTTGTCATCAATGATAATTTATCTAAATGATTAACTAATTGATTGAAAGCTAGTAATAAAAAGTTCCATCTTGGATATATACTAATAGGAACATATCCTGACATTAACATTCCAATTGTTATCCCCATTTGCATTTCTTCAGCAACAGGTAATTCAATTTTTTGTTTTTTATTAATTTTTACAAGGGTGTTAGACATAGCAGTTCCAGGTACTTCTACCGCTTGACCAATAAATAAAGTTTTTTTACTTTTTCCCAAGTACTCCATTGATTTTTTTAATTCGTTAAAATATTTCATTAAAACTGAACTCGTTTTCCAGCACCTGCATGCGGATATTTAAGATTATATTTATAGTAACTAACATATTTACTATTTTTTTTGTCAAATGATAATTTTTTATTAGACCAAGCTTTTCTAGTATCTGTACAAACAGATTTTCCGTTGTCTTCAACAATAAAATGTATTGGCAATTTGTTGTTTATTGAAAATTTTAAACATTCATGCATTATTCCAGTTTCTGCGGTCATTTCACCTACAAAACAAAAAACTTTTGATTTATTTTTTTTTAATTTATTTGAAAGGGCAACACCAGTAGCAATTGGAATTACTCCTCCAACGATTGCTGATGAATAAATCTTATGTTTAGGGAAACATAAAGAAATTGATTTTCCATCTAGTATTTCCTTTTCTACAAGCTTAGTTGGGACTCCTTTAAGCAAACATTGATAATGTGATCTCCATGAGCAAAACACCCAATCATTTTTACTAATCTTTTTAAAAATTTTTATTAATTTATCTTCATTATTGCTGTAAAGATGAATAGGCGCTTTTATCTTAGCATTATTAAATAAATCAGCTATTTTGGTTTCAAAATTAATTAGTTTAGTTTTGCTCATACGAATAAAGTTTGTTTGTATTGTATACAATAGGTTCTCATTATATAAAACAAATAATTAAAACATTGTATGAAAAAATTTTTATCAAAAATAATAAAAGATAATTTTAAAACAATTTTTAAGTCTTTATTACAATCAAAACTGAAAAATTTATCTATTAAAAAATTAGTAATTGAATTACAGAAAAATTGTTTACTGGGTAAAAAAAAAGATAAAATTTATTTAATTCCAGACGAAATTGTTACCCCATATGTTCTTAAAAATACATGTTGGGATTATGAAATAATTCAATTTATAAAGAAAAATATTAAAAATAAAAATAATATATTTATGGATATTGGAGCGAATGTTGGTCTAATAACAAAACAATTATTGACAAGCAATATAGATATAAAAAAAATTTTATGTTTTGAACCTGACAAAAACACCTTCGAATGCTTGGAAAAAAATCTATCTAACAACAAGATTGTTAACAATTATAATTTTGGATTAGGATTAAAAACAATGAGTCTTAAACTTTATAAAAACAAAATGAACTCAGGTGATAGTTCTTTTATTAAAAAAACTAAAATTTATGAAATTTGTAAAATTAAGAATATAAACCTATTTTTAAAAAAAAATTATAGGATTATTAATAATAATTATTTAATTTACAAATCTGATACTCAAGGAATGGATGAAGAGCTATTTATTGGTGTAGAAGATAAATATTTTAAAAAAATTAAAATAGCAATAATAGAAATTACCAATCATAAATTTATAATTAAAAATAGTAAAAATTTTTTTGCAAGAATTAAATTTTTTAACCATCTGTATGATAAAAAATTAAACAAAGTTACTATAAATGAAATTAAAAATAGAGTTAAAAATAACGAAGAATTTGATTTATTGATGTCGAGATAATATGAAAAATATTATTTTAGTCACACCAAAAAATATACATTTTGGTGGTAAAAAATCTGATGTTGAGTCAGATGTATTTTATCATTTTAAGAAATCCTTAAAATCCTTAAATAAAAATGTTTTAATAGCCAAATTTAAATACAATAAAAATAATTACCAAGAATTAGATATAAATTACTTAAAAAAAAAAATAACAAAAAATTCTCTTATCTTAATTGATGCTAACATATCAACTGAGGATAATAAGATATACCCCTTAAAGCTATATAGTCTATTAAAAAATTCTCACTCTAAAATTGTATGCTTTGTTCCAGATTTAATAAAAACATTAAAATTTGAAAATTGGGTAAGTGTGTCTAATTTAATAATTGGATTTTCAAGAGATGCAGTAACTTGGGCAAACAAGTATTATAAAACAAACAAATTCCATTTTTATCCAAGTCTTCCATTACTCATGAATAAAAATATCAGTTACAATAATTTTATAAAACGACCATATGATATTGGATATATTGGATCTGATAAAAAATTTAGAACAAAATTTTTAAGTAATTTAAAGAACAAAATATCAAAAAAAAATAAGATCTTAATAATAAATTCAAATAAATCATTAAAAAAATATAGTTCTACAAAATCTTATTTAAATAAACTTTCACAATGTAAATTTTATTTTTGTACTAGAGCATCTATTTTTGAAAATTATTCTACAAATTTTTTTAATATTAAGTTAAAAGAAGGAAGATATGCAAATAGAGTAAGTGAGGCTATTATATGTGGTTCTATACCACTTTATTGGCAAACAAAGTTCAGCAATTCCTTAATTGGTTTGGTACAAAAAAAAATTTTTTTTTCAAGAAAAAAAATTATACCAGCAAGTTGGGGAATGACAGGTGATAGCAATAGTTATCCATATGACAATATGAAAAATAACCTCAAAAAGGGTATTCAGGTCGTTAAAGATGTTGATGATGCTATAGATAAAATTAACAAATATGACCAAAAAAAAATTAAAGATAAATTAAATTATGGAACTAAAATTTATAATAGCTATATATCACCAACAGCTTTTTATAGATTTATTGAAAAAAAAGTAAAATGATTGATGTTCTTTTAATTAATCCTGGAAATTCAAAAAAAATTTATCAAGACTTATCTAATAAATATACAGCAATAGAGCCCCCTACTTGGTCTCTACTTTTAGCAAAAAGTTGTCAATCTCAAGGTTACTTACCTAAGATTCTAGATTGCAATGCAGAAAATTTTTCCAATGATGAAATATTAAAAAAAATTGAAGAAACTAACCCTCGTTTAATTTGTTTTGTTGTTTATGGTCAAAATGTTAATGCGGGTACAGCAAGTATGGAAGGTGCTACTGATATCTCCAATTTTTTAAAAAAACACTCTAACAAATTGATTAGTTATGTGGGTTCTCATGTGCAAGCATTACCTTTAGAAACACTTAAAAACGAAAGAAGTATTGATTTTGTTTTTACTAATGAAGGTGTCTATGCTTTGTGGAATATTTTAAAACTATCTAATATCTCAATTGATAACTTAAAAGATATAAAAGGAATTGCATATAGAAATCGAAATGATGAAATAATTTTTAATAAACCAGAAACTATAGTACCAAATGATAAAATGGATGAACATCTTCCTGGTTATGCTTGGGAATTGCTACCTTTCAAAAACAAACCTTTTGATTTATACAGATCACCTATGTGGCACGCTGAATATTCAGAGGAAAATAGAACTCCCTATGCAGCAATCCAAACTTCACTTGGATGCCAATTTAAGTGTAGTTTTTGCATGATCAATATCATTAATAGAAATGATAATAAAGAAGTGGGAGTTGCCAATACATATAGTAATATGCGATATTGGTCTCCAAACTTTATAATTAAAGAATTTGATAAATTGATTAGTTATGGAGTGAAAACAATCAAAATTACAGACGAAATGTTTTTATTAAATCCTAAATATTACAAACCGTTATGCAAAATGTTGGCTGAAAGAAATAAAGACGATAAATTAATGATGTGGGCTTATTCAAGAGTAGATACTGTAAAAAGAAAAGAAATATTAAGCCTCGTAAGAAAAGCAGGTATCAAATGGCTCGCTTTAGGTATCGAGAGTGGTGATAAAAACGTTAGACTTGAGGTATCTAAGGGGAAATTCGAAGACGTTGATGTAAACAAAGTAATAGAACAAGTACACGACTCAGATATTCAAGTTATGGGAAACTATATTTTTGGATTACCTGGGGATACAAAAGAGTCTATGCAAAAAACTTTAGATCTCAGTATAAAACTTAACACTCTAGGGTGGAATGGTTATGCGGCTACAGCATTACCAGGTAGTGAATTATACAAAATTGCGTTAGATAAAGGTGAAAAATTACCTGAAACTTACGATGCATATTCTTTTCATTCATATAATGCGTTACCATTGTCAAATGAAAATTTAACTGCTGCTGAAATATTATATTTTAGAGATGAAGCGTTTTTAAAATATCACACAGATGAAAATTTTTTAGATAAGGCGTTAAAAAAATTTGGAAAAAAATCAATTGATAATATAAAGAAAATGACAAGCATCAAACTAAGAAGACAGATTTTAGAAAAAAATTAAAAATATCTTTTATTGAATACTTGCTTGAGATTTGTCGTCTTTTTTAGATATATCAACTTCAACCCACTCTGTAGGTTTTAATTCTTTAGTTAATGCTATCTTAATTACTTGATCAGCGTGTTCAACAGGAGTAATTTTTATATCATCCATTATTTTTTTAGGCATATCCACAAGATCTTTTTCATTTTCTTTTGGTATTAAAACTTCTTTAATTCCAGCTCTATGCGCTGCCAATAATTTTTCTTT
>MDSV01005925.1_pt1 | contig 11643 bp, 11 predicted proteins | sample 810851 | NCBI WGS metagenome assembly MDSV01 (sample SAMN05326640, study PRJNA326480) | marine metagenome | isolation source: seawater | place: Atlantic Ocean: North East | collected 2012 | reverse complement strand
TCATGAAATTTGCTCGCTGCTGGAGCTCAAACGACTCCCATCACTGGAACAACTAGACGATGGAGCCGTCGGCTTCAGGCGAATGGGACTTGAATTTGAAAAAGTTTCACGGCCAGGGCAGCGCCTGAGTTGGAGGGCCCGAAACACTGAGAAGGCTTAAAATATGCAGGTGCCCTGACGGGACGATGATCTAAAGAAAATTCCGTTAGGCTGTGTGTGTAATTGTGCAACAGATAGCAGGTGGCAGGCTTTACAACTGCTTTTGCCACCGTTGCCCTTGCAGGGCTAGGAGATAAGTCATTCTTGACAGCCCTCGCATTGGCAGCACGCCATAAGGCTCGGTGGGTCTTTACAGGAAGCTTTTCTGCTCTAACCATCGGAGCTGGCATGTGGATCTTGATGGGTTCATGGCTGAGCACATTTGTATCGACAGATACGGTTAAATTTGTGTCGGGTTTTACATTTCTAGCCTTTGGAGCAATTGCTCTGAATGAAGCCGGCCAATGCCTCTCAAGCCCTGAAGTCGCCCGAAATCAGATCCCAGACAACACGTCAAACACGACTACACAAAAAGAAGCTGAGATTGTAATTCGTGACTCGTTCACAACAACTTTCATAGCGGAATTTGGAGATCGAACTCAACTAGCCCTCCTAGCCCTTGGAGCAGGCCCGAACATCTCGGCTCCTAGCATTTTCTCTGGAGCGGTGGCAGCAAACATATTATTGGTCATCGCAGCCGTCTCTTCAGGGAAATTGCTAAAAAATCATTTGTGCCACAAAAGAATTTCATTTTTAAGTGGCGTACTCTTTATTGCTGTTGGGGTGAAAATACTTGCTACGTAAAAAAACGGAATTAACAACCATCATACATCCGCGAACTATTAGGATTCAGAGATCCGATAGTGTTTAGCTCCGCGATAACAAGAGGAGCATTGAAAAGCATAATCAGCTGCAAGGGGCTCAACGCAGAAGCATAAGAGGCAAGCGTCAAAAGAATCGAAGAGCCTACAATCAGGCTAGTATTAAACTTAGAAGAACTTTCATATCTACGACTGAGAACAATCAATCTTGGCAGCCAATTCAGATCACCTGCCAAAATGACATCACAAACAGTTTTCGAAATAAAGCCTTGAGGGTCTTCATCAAAGCCTATCGCAACATCAGAAGAGGCCATTGCAGGAATATCATCAATAACATTGCCCAGATATGCTACGGGCCGGCCATTTTTGCGAAAACGGGTTACTTCATCTAAGCGTCGCTGATGGTCACCAAGACGATCCGTATGGGATCCAACAACTTGAACGGTTACGCTAAGAGATGCCAATTGTTTAACAATCTCAGCATAAATAAGTTCTGGAACCCAACGGATACTAAGTGAGCCAATTAGTTTTGATTGTTGGTAAAAATGGACAGAGATATCATCACCGTCCACAAAGAACTGAATACGCACCGAAGACCCATTACTGAACTGAACATCATAAGAACAGCAATTAGACTGATCAGAATTAATTTGAAGTAGATTAACCGACCAAGAATCAGCAGAGTGAGTTGACAAAATCCCCCAAAAAACAACTGAGCGATCAGCCTTCAAGTACTCAGCGACCGAGCTGAGCATACGAACCAGGTCCCCTGTCTCCAGCTGAGATTTCGGAGCAATAGATTCTGAAAAGGTGTAATTCCCGAAATAATGAAGAGCATCAATACTGATAAGAACAGAGCCAAGGTCAGAAAGAGTCTTTAGTGCGCGAACATCAGCGATATGAACCTGGTTGAGGCGCATATCCAGCAGGGCTGTTTCAGCCGAAGATAATCTGGATCTCTCTGAAGCTGCAGCAGGGTTGAAAGAAAGAATACCGATCGCACGTTCAGTCAGGCCACTGAGCAACGACCAAGTAGCCAATCCCAATTGCAGCGGTGGAGCAAAGAATCGAAAGATCGACGATGCAGCTTGCTGGTAATCAGTAAAAGACTCCTCTTCAAATAGGGTTGTTTGGGCATGGAATGCTGGAATATCAGCAAAGGCAACAGCAACCTCAGCCACGGCACTGCCATGGAGAACAGAACAACCAAATGGAAGGACATCCCCAGGGCCCACCATGAGTGGGAGAGTCGAGCCATCTGCAAGGCTGTTCAATACGACTAATTCACCTTCAAGAAGCCTTGAGCCCAAATAAACGTGAGATCCTTGGCTCAGCTCATAGCGTTGACCAACTTGGACATCGCCAATGGGAATAAGCTCGGTCTGCTTTATCCCTTGGACTTGGCAAGCCAAAAAGACAGCAGTTTTCATACGGCCTAGGAAATCAAAAAGCTCAAGACTTGAACCATCTGTATTTTCAGTTAATGACTGCAAGGTAGACGTAGCGCTACCAAGAAAGGTGTCCATGAGAAGCTCCCGTGGCAGCCCCGATGAAATCAAGGTTGCCGACAAAGCCACTTCAACAGAAGCTGAAGGAAGAAAATCAAACTTGGGAGAGTCGCTACGCTTCGACCAACGCTCACGGATCTGAACCCAAAACTCTCGCAGCAGAGGCAAACTAAACACGGTCGCTGCAAGTCCCACCCCCAAAGGAGGCAAGGCAACCAAGGAATCAATCAGGAGAATCGACCCACAAGTAGCACCTGTTCTTAAGGCAGAGCGAAATGTTGAACTTCTAACAATATCCGTTGTGGAAGATTCGGTGGAGAGAACTGTTTCAAGGGTCGAATCACCAAACGGATCGACAAAACATTGGTTGAGCAAAAGATTAATCTGATCTTGCTCATTTGAGGGGAAGCGAAGAACAAGTGTTCCCGATAAAACGTTGATTCGGTGCCCCAATAACCAATGGGTCTTGTGAAGAACACCTGCGCAATGCCGACGTAGTCCAGGGGATTCGCAAAGACCGGGATGAAAGACCCTCAGACGCCCCATTAAACAACTACGAATCTGCCAAGAGGATCCAACAGGAGTTGACGTGGTCATGAGGACCGTTCAAACAACGAAGGGACGACGCAACTTCAGAGCCATCTCAAAAAGAAGTGTGGCTAAAAACATAATCCACAACCCAGGAATTAATGGTAAATAGAGACCAACTAATCCGAGCAAACAAACAAAACAAGATAGAAGAAGGAGCCCTAAAGACAAAGATGCAGAAATTCCATTAACAAGAGGTTGTAGGGCTGATTGAACCGTATACCAAAAGGGATTCGGAACCGATTTCAGCACCTCTGTCGTACTCAATGGGATCGACGACAACTGACAACCTTGATGGTTAAGTTGCTTAACAAGAACAGCATAAACAACCTCCAAGCAACAGTCAGAATTATGAAAGGGTAAAAGTTTTGAACTGACGACAATAAGTCGTGTTGACGGATTAAAACGGAGAAACCAATATTTGGGAGGGAAGGCCTCTTCTAGGTCAAATTGCAACTTAGCCCAATCAAGTGGGAAAGACGAACTAACGCAAAATCGCCAACGTGTCGGAGTCTGATGCTTAAGAACTAGCCTTGAGGACATCGTCAGGCTGCAACAACCGAGAAAGAATTACGGTCTGAGCAGTAATGCCAAGCATGACCATCCGGATCATGCTTGGAAATCCAGGTGGCAAAGTCTGAGCGACGCCTACGGGCAGAGATTTTCTGGTAGCTCATCCCGACACGTTTAGCCAAACCCGAGAGATCAAGGGTCTGCTGATCCAGAGTATTCGACTCACTCGTATCGACGTCCACGGTCTCACCAGACTCAAAAGATGAGGCTGAAGACAGTGGCTTGGCCTTGAAGCCGAGTGCTCGTATGGCGTTGCCTGCAGCAACCAAACATGAGCCGTTATTCAGGAAAACTGCAGCAATAGGACTGATAGGAAGGAACGTACCGACGACTAATGCAGATAAATTGGGAACACCCACAATACCGATATTTTGCTTGACAAGGCCAAAAGTATGTCGTGCCAAGTCTTGCGCAACAATTACATCGGAAACGCGGTCATTGGTGAGTACGACATCAGCAGTCTCACGTGCCAGATCGCTACCAGATGCAAATGAGACGGAAACATCCGCATAAGCAAGTGCTGCTGAATCATTAATGCCATCTCCCACAAAAACAACCTTTTTCCCTTTAGATGTAAAGTACTGAACCAATTCTGCTTTCTGATCTGGAAGTGCATCCGAGTGCACCTCCTCGGGCTTCAGACCTATCTCTTTTGCAACAGCATGTGCAACTTTACCGATATCGCCTGTCAGCATATGAGCTTCAATACCACGACGATGAAGTTCGGCAATCAGATCAGGAGTATCTGGGCGTACACGATCCAATGCGTAATGGATACCCACCAAAACCCCATCAACAGCAAGATAAACTGGGGTAGCCACAGCTAGGTCAGGCCGATCCTCAATCGAAGGAATATCAACTCCCTCTTCGATCAGAAGTTTAGAATTTCCTAGCAAAGCAGTCTGGCCCTTGATTGTGGCGACAACACCTCGTCCAACCCTGTAATCCCAGGAATCACATTCAATAACATCAACCTGTTCTTGCTCAGCTGAATCACGAATAGCTTTAGCTATTGGATGATTTAAGCCTTGTTCCAATGATGTCGATAGCTGCAAGAGCTCTCTGCGGCGGGCATCAGAAACGACTTCGCTAAGACTCCCATCACTGTCAAAGATGGCAAAGTGCACGACCGAGGGATGCCCCTCAGTAAGGGTTCCGGTTTTGTCAAAGATCACAACATCGACATCAACCAATTGCTCGAGGGCGCGACCGCTACGTATCAACAATCCCTGGCTGCCTGCACGGGTCAAAGCAGCCATGATGGCAGTGGGCACCGAGACACGAAGACCAGTACCAAGATCGAACATCAAAAGAGAAGCAGCTTGGGCGATATTGCCTGCGCTAAGGAGTAGAGATACGCCAGCAAGGGCAAGTGTAGGCATGACAAAACGGTTCGCGATATTGGCCGCGAAATTGCCGACACGAGTGTCAAAAACTGGTGCAGACTCAATCATTTTCGTAATCTGACCAACTCTTGTGTCATCACCGACAGCGGTTGTGGTTACAATCAGATTCCCTTCTAGAACAATAAATCCAGCCAGGATTTCTTCACCAGGCCCGGACATTCTTGGGACAGATTCACCAGTAAGCTTCACAACATCCAAAGATGCTTCACCCGATTCAATAACGCCATCAATGGGTATTTTGTCGCCTGGGAGAAAAGAGACTCGATCTCCCGGGGACAAATCAAAACTCGAAACTACCACTTCGCCGTCATCAGTGATCAAACGCACATCAGACTGAAGACTTGAAACAAGGTCTGTGTTGGAAGAATTGGCGATCCGCTGAGTAGCGTCACGAACAGCTTCACCGCCCTCAATCATTGTGATCATCATCGCTGGACCGAGAAGAAAGCCTTCGAGGCTGTGAAGAAGAACAGCCAACGCGTCTAGAAAATCAACATTGATTTTGCGTTCGTCCTTCAGGCCGGACCAAGCACGCCTAAAGCTCAAATGCGCCGAACCAATAATGAAAGCAGCGATGGCAAGCGGTGGTAGCGACAAGGGGCCAGCCAAAATAGCTAAACCAAGTGAGCAGACAGGTAGAATGATTCGAGTCGGAACAAATTTCTCATCATCATCTTCACCAATTCCTTCGATCGAAGAGCCCGATGAAGGTTGAGCTGCCTCAGGAATAAAGGGAATATCTTTTGAAAGCTGCGGAAGGGATGACAACCACTGCAATGGATCCAGACGTGAGTCATCGTCAAAGACCACGACGTAGCAATGAGCCCATTTATTAGAACGAACACGTGCAACATTATGGATAGACTTCAAATGACGCTCGAAATTATCAAAATCTCCAAAGTTAGGCTCAACACTAAATCTCAAACGTCGTCTTGATGCGTGGAGAATTCTGTCAACAAATCGTGGAAGGCCTTTTTTCGCTTGTTGATTTGCGGCATCTGCTCCCCCTTCGAGAACATCAAAACCAGAAGTCAATTGGTAAGAAGCAGCCATTGGAAGAGAGGAAGGATTTGTCTAAAAAGTTTGAACCAATGCTTAGAGAGTTATTCCAGAGTGACATCCGTGATTGTTGGCGGACTCGGTTCATCCTTTGAGATAGAAGAGGAAGACGCGTCAACAGAGCTCGAATTCTCAGATTTCGCCTCTTCAACCAGATCAACAAAAGTTTCTGCTACCTCAGCTGCACTCTTGGCGACTCCTTTAGCGACTTTCTCTGCCGTACCAACCGCTACAAGACCAATCTTTACCCCGCTTTTTGCCATCGTCCTACCTGCCTGCCCCATTGAGTCACCAAGCTCCTGATTGCCTAGCTTGCGAACAACAGGTGCCATAGCCATTAAGGCTGCACCAGCACCGAAAGCGGCAAATGTTTCAAGCTCAAACATCATTATTGGAAATTCACTTGACCATAACACGATCTTTCAGAGAAATTTCCCTCTTGTGCAGATAAGATGACGCGCATTCCTCAAGGAACCTTTTGATCCTCTTTGCAAGCGCAGACAGGTATCAGGCGCTACAAGATCTTGTCAGCGTTATCAGAAAATATCTGCAAGCCGGCAAGCATTTGCATGTGCTTGACATGTCTGGTGAAAGACTTTCATTACAAGATACAGATGATGACTGGACGCTTACATATTTCAACCACAGAGAAGTATCTAAAACCATATGGGACAACTTAAATCCACATGCTATTGAATGGTGGAAACTTTTAAGTCTTGACAACAAAGACTCTCTCGAATTGCCTGACCTTCCTGGCATTGAAGATTTAACACGGATCATCCAATTGGCCGAAGTGATTGATCAACTCAAGAATCATGAGGTCTTGATCGTGGTCATGCCACCTCCTATGCATGCTATTAAGCTTTTGCAGATGTCCCAAAAAGGTCCTGACCTCATTGAAAAACTCCTTGAACCGCTCCTAAATTGGTGGGATGAAACACACAAGTCTTTATCGGCGGTTGAAAAGTTACTTAGGATTCATCTACCATCATCACAGCAACTACGATTAACAGAGCACTGGAAAAATAAATTTGAAGCACTTCAGGCAATCACAACAAACAGAAAGAATCACAATTTCGTCGCCATCCTCGACCATGAATTCAAAAACCATGACCAACTTCAGCATCGATTAAGTACGTTTGCGCTTCATGGAGTATGTCCAACACATCTGGCTATTCAAGGCGCAAATCCAGATTCAATGCAAAACATTGAACGTGATTACAAAAATGCTCCTCTAACTTTGATACAATGGCCCCCAAAAATCACAAAGAGTTGCTCACAAAGCCTGCTCAAAAATGCTGAGAATGAACAGACTGATTTCAAGGACGAAGCTACAAAATCTATTCATTTATTTGTTCCTGGAATAGACAAGAATGTATTGAAAATCAAACAAACGGCAGGAAATATTCACATTATTCATCATGGAAGCCGCCGATCGATTGATATTCCTGAAAGCTGGACAAGACTGCAATGCCAACATGCCCGCATTGAATCTGATTGGCTAATTTTGAACTTCCTCGGTTGAATCAGTGGAGGGTCTCCAACCCAACCACCATGCCATCAAAAAAAAGGGTGTACCAGGAAGAACAGGCAAGATCCAGCCTAAAATAGCCAAAAACAGACTCGCTTTTATACCAGCCTGAGTGGTTTGGAGTCTGAAAGACTCGAAACGTGAAGGGGGGCAAGCGGGTCCGTGAGGTGAACAGCCTGCAAAGAAATCATTAAGGAAATCCAGTAGTAATTTAGAACTAGTATGACTCTCGTCAATACAACAGATGACACAACCTGACCTCAATGACGAGGGGTAAAGAAATAGATCGGGGAAATATAATGAAAAGGTTGATCTCAATAAATCAAATTCCTCGAGCTTCAAGCTCCTTTGGAACTTGAAGCGTACACGTTGAGGAGTTTCGTGTTTTATGGAAACATTCAAGCTTTGGCATTTCCAGAGGGTTTCGTCTTGGACTCCGCCAGGTCGGCTTTTGCTTCGGCGAGGATATCTCCAAAGCTTTCACCAACTTCGTTCAAGCCAGACTTCATACCTGAAAAGAGACCTGAAGCTTTGGAAGCAACAACAATTCCCAGTTTCAGCCCTTGCTTCGTGATACCTCGGCCGGCACCAGAAATTGTTTTTGTCAACTTACTTTCGCGACCAGCAACCGAAGCAGCCACCGGGGTGATGGCAACCAAGCCAGCACCAAAAGCAAAAGCGATCAAATACTCGAGTTCAAACATTTCAATAATTGTATTTGCGTCCATGATAGTGAGAAACCGGATACCTGTGAAGCCGATCATCGCAGCGATTAATGATTGACGAGGATTTCAACACAATTGCAACGACTAGCCAATTATATACAACCAACATCACGAAACCTGCGTAACAAGAGACAATATAATCGAAAAAATTGTCGATATAAAAAGAAACGAAGAAAGGCAATGAATAAGAACGATACGACGAACGGACGCATCTTCTAAGCTACAGTCAGTCATTGAATATGTTAGACCAATTGAGTAAGAAATATATAGAAAATCACTAAATCCTGGCTCTTCCCCCTCCAAAATAAATCCGTGCTGGGTATCACCAGAGCTCAAGGGAGATGGGTTCAATTCATAATACCTTTTTGCGTAATACAGAGCGAACCCATTATGCAGCTGTAACCACATCAAAATCAGGGCTAAGAAAGCAGTAAAAATATGCACATGATTGGATAATGAATCTTGGGAAGAATGAAGCTCCGTAAGGCAAAAACTCAATAATCCAAGACTGAGAAAAACCAAAGCGATGGTTCTCTCTGCTACCAATGACTCTCTAGCCTCAGAACAAGAGAAAATTTCTCTGGTATTGATATTACCAAGTAGCCATGTTCTACGTACAAAGACTACAAAATCCCAAGCCAATGCCAAAAAAGTCGAGAGAGTTAGGGCTTCCCTCACAGAGAAAAGTGGCAAAAATATACAAGTAGAAACAGTCCCAACCAGAAATGAGCGAGTAAAGCGATAACTATCAGACAAATAATACAATCGCATGAGTCAAAGAGCCTTAACTTGTGAAGAATTTAATTTCGAAAAAATATTATTATGTAGATGTGGAACCGCAAAAGCCTTAAAAACAAGAGATATAATTACAGCTCCACAAACGACATCAGACATAAACGTTGTGGAGGCTTCGGGAAGAAGTTCGGAAACTTTAATCCCAAATGAATCTTCTAATAGCAGAGGAGCTGTGACTATTAAAGCCATTGAAATAGCACCCTTCGGGCTCCAAAAAGATAGAATTTTCCTCTCTTCAGTGCTGACTGCTTTGCTCCTGAAAAACAAAGATACGGTAACTGGCCTAATAAGAATAATACCAACCCATGCGTACAGAGCAACAGGCAAATGGACAAAGAAGAGAGAAGGTTGCAAGCCCAGGCCAATCACGAAAAACAGGATCGCCTCGCAAGCGATATTCAAAGACTCAAGCTGTTCAGAAAGAAATTCAATTTCATCTTCATTAGAATTCTTACGATAAGATAGTGAAGTCGTTATGCCCATAATGAGAACGCAAAGATAACCTCCTTGCTCTACAGCAAAGAAAGAAATACTGTAACCAATGAAAGTGAACGATACAGCAGCAAGAATCAATTGAGCTTTGGATTCCAAAAGGTAGCGAATAAAATAAGTCAGGAGAAAACCTAGCAACAAGCCACTCACCGACCCTATAAAAATCCCTCTAAGAATAGAGATCAAGAGGCTGGAATTGGCAAAGCTTGCATACTCAGGATTTAAAGCAAGCCAAATTAGAACAAGTATTTCAGCAACAGCAACAGAAATTGCGGCTGAAATAGATGTTTCGACTTTAAATATATTTGACAAGACAGACCTGAAATCTTTTATTTTTTTAGATACAAAAACAAAAGAATTCCAGTCCTGCGCAGCCAATGAAAAGACAGCCGCAACTGCGGTCAACCAAACAATATTGGATGGAACACCTTTCAGATAACCTAAATTAATTTGAAAAAATGAGAAGCCTATGCCGAGGTAAATTAACCAGAATAACATGCTTATAAATGTTCCAAATATAGCCAAGAGCACAGAATTAGGCAAAACCTTATTTGTACGAAGCAGACAGCTTTCAAATGACAAGCCGCTAAAAAAAAGTAGAATACTTAGGGCTACAACATGAAGCTCTTCAAGCGGAAACAATTCAAAACTGTATCCGGATAAGTGAAAAAAAAGCCCAGTAAAGAACAATAGGATTGAGCCTGGCATACCAAGTCTTACTCCCAACTTATCGAAGATAATGCTTAAAACAATAAGTAAGGACAAGCATAGAAGAGCGGATTCAAATGTAAAATTAAATGATGTTATCCCCTCAAATAAACCTTCAGCAGCGTTGCCCCCAGAAGGATGGAGCTCACCACCTTTTGACTCGATTGCAGTCAATAAAAGCTGAATGGCCATAGTCATGGCATATGAGAGCTAATAATATGGTGGCAGCAAATCTTTCATCATGCGTGTGAGGATTTCATGATTTTTGTAATCATGGTCTGGCTCTTGTTTCATGGTTGTTAAATATGTATTCATCATGTGAACAATGAACGAGAAAGAAGTCTCCTATACCGATTCAGGTCATGGTCTCGATGATCCCAGTGCAATTGTCGATGAGCTCAGGGCAGGGTTCAAACGGTTTCTCATAGGAGAATCCGCCCATCCCCATGCCTCAGAGGCAAGGCGCCATCAGCTGGCAGGCGGACAACATCCTCAAGTTGCGCTCCTAGCCTGCTCAGACTCAAGGGTTCCAGTTGAAGTGATTTTTGATGCAGGGTTTGGCGATCTGTTCGTCATCCGGAATGCAGGGAACACCAATACATTCGGCTCAGCCGGATCAATTGAATACGCGGTACTTGACCTGAACGTTCGGGTTTTGGTCGTAATGAGTCATCAAGGCTGTGGTGCAGTCAAAGCGGCCTACCTCAAAGAACAAGCTTTTTCGGCGTCTCTCACCGAATTGGTCACTGACATCAAGACCGGCCTGACCGGTCATGGCATCAACACCGATGACATCAGCAGCTACGACAATGCCTGCATGCGCCATGCCACCATCACCGCTTCATCATTGATGGACAACAGTGCACCGATTCGAAAGGCCGTCCACAACAAGGTCCTGATGATCCAGCCAGCCTTTCTACATATTGATCCTCTCGCAATCTCTTGGTTGCCTCCGCTTTATGGACGCGGCTGAACATCGGGCAGCACAGCCTCCGCAGCAATCCACATGGCATCGCCATAAGAGAAAAATCGATAGTCCCGTTTGATGGCTTCGCCGTACAGCGCAAGTAGTTTTTCCCGGCCGATCAGGGCACTCACCAACAGCAGCAGGGAGCTTTTGGGCAGATGGAAGTTGGTGAGCAGGGCTTGAATCACCTTGAACTGATAGCCCGGCTGAATCACCAGATCCACCGGCCCTGTGTATGGCTTGAGAACACCGCCGTGGGCTTGAGCGGCCCCCTCCAGAGCACGAACACTCGTGGTGCCCACCGCAATCACCTGGCCTCGACAAGCCTGGACCGCGTCCACCACAGCAGAGCTGACATCCACCCATTCACTGTGCAACTCCAAGGCGGTGAGGTCTTCCGTTTCAACGGGGCGAAAGGTGCCGAGGCCCAC
>MDSV01209302.1_pt1 | contig 11644 bp, 9 predicted proteins | sample 810851 | NCBI WGS metagenome assembly MDSV01 (sample SAMN05326640, study PRJNA326480) | marine metagenome | isolation source: seawater | place: Atlantic Ocean: North East | collected 2012 | reverse complement strand
AGAATTTGTTTTTCTATTTTATTTTTGATTTTAAATATAATTATTTTAAATTATTTCAATTTTTTTTATTTTGAAATTCTCCTGCAAATTTCGTTTTTGATTATACTCCAGTGGCTAAATGAATTAATAATAACTTTTTTTGAAATTAACAACAAAAAGCAAAAAATTTACTCTTATCTCATGGTTAAAATTGTTTTTTTAATTTTAATTTTAAAAAATATTTTTCTTATTGAAAATTTTTTTTTTATTTTATTGATATTTAATTTTTTTCTATTTTTTTTTATATTATTTTATTCATACAAAATAATTAATAAAACCAAATTACGACCTAATATTTCAAAAATTTTAATATTGTCTTTATCATCATTCTCTTTTTTTTCTTCTTTATCTGTTTCACTAGCAAATCTCATATGGCGATTGTTGATAATCTTTTTTTGTGGAAAAATAATTGCTGGTGTTTTTTTTGTGGGATTTGCTATTGGCTCTCTCCCTGGAACATTTTTTAACAATGTATTAGGACCTACAATGCTAAATAGAAATTTAGTATTAAAAAATTATGTACTTGTTTCTTTTGTTAGCTTACTGTTGTTTCAAGTTTTTTTGTCTTTTTACCTTTTAAATGATTCCAGTAATTTATTTGATGATCTTAAATACACTCAAGTTTTTTGTACTTTTTTATCCTTATTTGGTACCTTTTTTATGGTAAGAGGTTTGTATTATAGGCAATATATATTGCAAAAGACAAAATACGAGAAAAGTATATTTAAAGTAGATATTTTCTATTCTTTTTTAGTAATTTTAATCATACCAACATTATATTTTCTTTTAGACTATAGATTACTTATTTCAGCATTTTTGGTTTCATCAGTTATGTCATATATTATTTATAAATTAAATTTTGACAAATTTATAAAATTATGAGCTTGATAAAGTTATTACAAATATTTTTTGTAATATTAATTTTAATTTTGTTTCCATTTGGAATTATCAACTATTCAGGTAATATAATTTATTATTTAGTTTTTACTTTAGTATCTTCATACAGTTTATTAGTTTCATTTGGAAAAAATTCTATTGCCTTTGAAACATTTTTTGGATTGTTATTGTGGCTAGGTTTCTGGTTCAAATTTACAATTCAAATTTCTTTTTTAAATAGTTTATTTCCTGAAGGTGCTGGTATTTTCGATTTTAAACCTGATTCCTTTGATAATATTCTTAAAATTTCGACAATAAGTATAATAGCTTTTTTATCAGCTAAAATGTTTAGATCAAAATTCATTTTTAAATATAAAAATTTTAAATCAGAAGAATATGAAAATACTAGTTGTTTTAGATTTTATTATAAAAAAAGAAAATTAATTTTATTAATTTATCTTACAACGATTTTTGTAATTAGTATTATAAACTATAAATATGTTTTTTTTCAAAAAGGAACCGTTCCAGAAACAATATTACCATTTGGTTTAAATAATTTTATAAATTGGCTCCTAATGTTTGGTTTAACATCATTATCATCATTAATAATATTTTTTGAATTTTTTTATAAAAAAAAAAATTCTAATAAAATTCTTAAATTTGGATTAATTGAAACTTTTACTTCATCGATTTCTATTTTAAGCAGAGCTATGATTTTTAATGGAACAGCTTTGATCTATGGATTTTATAAATTAGTAGACTCTAGTAAAATTAAAATAAAAAAAAAAAAATTTATAAATTTCTTTTTAATATTAATTATACTATTTACTTCTTCATTATTTCTTGTAAGTAAATTAAGACAAAGTAAAGACTTTCCAGTTGGACATGAAGTTCATAAATATATACCTCAAATAGAAACTAAATCTGATAATAAGATTGTTACTTCTTTAAATACAACCATAAATTCAACCACAAGAGAAATTAATCAAATTTTATTTTTAATTGCAGGAAGATGGGTTGGGATTGAAGGTATAATGGCGGTATCTTCATCAGATGAAAAAGGATATGAACTTTTTATTAATTCATTTTATGATAAATTTGATTACAGTAATTCCTATTATGAAAATAAAATAAAAAAAAGTAAGCACTCTTACGAAAACAATCCTAAAATCTATACTGTTTATGTCCCTGGTATTGTAGCTTTTTTACTATATGCGAACTCAATGTTATTTTTGTTTTTTGGAATATTTTTATTGTGTATCATATGCTCATATATCGAATTTTTGAGTTTTAGGTTATCGTTAAATAATGTTATCTTTTCAACAGTAATGGGAAATGTTTTAGCTTATAGATTGGCACATTTTGGTTATATGCCACAAAACACATATAAATTTTTTCTCTCTGTGATCTTTACTATCACAATAGCTTATATTTTTTTAAATTTAATAAATAAAATTAAGCTAAAATGATTATTTTAGGTTTAAATGTATTTCATGCAGATACTTCAGCATGTTTAATTATCGACGGCAAAGTAGTTACTGCTGTTGAAGAGGAGCGTTTTACTAGAATAAAGCACTACTCAGGTTTTCCTAGAAATTCAATTGACTTTTGTCTTAAAGACAGCAAATTAACAATCGATGACGTTGATGCCATATGTGTAAACTTTAATAAAGATTATAATTTTAATGAGAAATTTAAATTTTTATTAAAAAAATTATTTACAATAAAAATATTAACAAAGATACTATTATCATACAAAAAAAATTCTTTAGCAAAAGAATTTAGAAGAAATTATTCTATAAATGTTGAAAAAAAAATCTTTTTTATTCCTCATCATTTATCACATAATGCATCAACATTTTATTTATATGATATTGATAAAGCAATTTCATTATCTATTGATGGTTCAGGAGATTTTTCAACTGCAGAAATATATTTAATTGATAAAAAAAAATTTAATTTAATAACTAAAATTAATTACCCACATTCTTTAGGAATATTTTATCAGGCTTTTACACAGTTCTTAGGATTTAAAAATTATGGCGATGAATACAAAGTAATGGGTCTAGCATCCTATGGTAAACCAATTTATTATGATAGAGTTAAAAAAATAATTAAAGAAGATAATAATTTCTTTAAATTATCTTTGAAATATTTTACACACAACAATATATTTATAGATTATAATTTTGAATCAGGTGTACCATATTTTGGAGATCTTTATTCTGAAAATTTAGAAAAGTTATTTGGCAAACCTAGGCAAATAAATGATCCAATATTAAATTTCCATAAAGATCTTGCAGCATCATTCCAAAAAGTTTTTGAGGACATAATAATTGCTAAAATTCAAAATTTATATGAAACTTATAAAGTGGATAAACTTTGTCTATCTGGAGGTTGTGTTTTTAATTCCACGCTAAATGGAAAAATATCCCAAAAAACAAAATTTAAAAAATTTTTTCTCTCTCCAAATCCTGGTGATGCAGGTGGTTCAGTAGGAGCTGCATTGTACTTTGCAGCAAAAAAAAATCAAAATATTATTATTAACAATAGTCCATTTTTAGGGTCTTATTACTCTAATAATTACGTTAAAATCAATTTAGTAAATAAATTAAAAAACCAAAAATTTAAAATAAACTATTTTGAAAATTTTAATTATTTGAATGACAAAGTAACAGAATGTTTGATAAAAAAAGAGGGTGTTGTTGGATGGTTTCAGGACAGAATGGAATGGGGACCAAGAGCTTTAGGAAATAGATCAATTTTAGGTGATCCAAGAAATCCTGAAATACGTGAAATAATTAACAGTAAAATTAAGAGAAGGGAAGAGTTCAGACCTTTTGCACCATCAATACTCGATCAATATAAAGAGGAATATTTTTATATGAACTGTTCGTCACCTTATATGGCTTCAACAGTAGTTGTAAAAGAAAATTATAGAAACAAAATACCAGGTGTTGTTCATGTTGATGGAACTTCACGTGTCCAAACTGTAAAAAAAGATTTTAATAAAAAGTTTTTTGAACTAATCACAAATTTTTATCAAAAAACTAATGTTCCAGTTTTGTTAAATACATCATTAAATGTAAATGAGCCAATATGTGAAAATCCTGAAAATGCTTTTGAAATTTTTTCTAAGACATCAATGGACATGTTAGTTGTTCAAAATTGGGTTTTTGAAAAAAATAAATGAATATTAAAATCTTTAAAGATAAAACAATTTTAACATTTTTTACTTTATCAATTTTTTTTTCTCACGTTCAGATATTTAATTTTCAATTAAGATTTCTATACCTTTTTTTATTTATTTTTATGTTAATAGATTTTAAAAAAAACTTTTCTAAAATAAATTTAAATTACCTACTCTATAGCTTTATATTTTCAATATTATTATTTATTTATAGTATATTCAATTTATCTAATTTTGATTTTTTGGAACTTAAAAAAGTTTTAAATTTATTTTTAAAAATTCTTATATTTTTTTTAACAATTAATTTAGTGACTTTTTATAAAGAAATTTTAATTAAAAATATATCAAAAATGATTGAAATATTTTTATATATTTTTTTTATATATATTGTTTATTCAATTATAATTGACATAAAAAATCCCCGTGAGATCTTACCTCACTGTTTAAATTTTTTCTTCTTCAGTAAAGCCCTATATTCAGAAGTTTCTCATTTTCATATGATGTCAATTCCAATAATTTTTTATTTAATATCAAATTATAAAGAATTTTTTAAAAAAAAAATAAACATTTTACTTTCAGTTTTATTTTTTATTTTTACTTTCAAAAATTTTTCGTTGTTATTATTTTTAGGAATTATTGGTTCTACAATAATATTATTTTTAACTTTTAAAAACTTTAATAGAAAAACTTTATTTTTACTTTTATTTATTAATTTAATTTCATTAGTAATATTTCTTAATGAAAAAAGTTGTCCCAAAAATATTTTAAATGAGGTCAACAATGATAATGCTATGATTTCTACCGCTAAGGATAAATTATTAAATACTGGAATATTATCAAAAGAAGATAAAAATTTATCTTACTTGGTTTATATCAATTCTTTAAATGTAAGTTTTCAATCCTTAAAAGATAATCTTTTTGGTTTAGGTTTTGATAATTACAAATATGCTCATTTATCTAATAGATATCATAATTATAATCCTGGAGAGTCTGAAAATAATATGAAATTCAGAAACTTTAATATTTATGACGGTTCTTTCAATTTGTCTAAATTAACTACAGAATTTGGTTTATTTTTTATAATTTGCATAATATTTGTAATTTTTAGATCTTTTTCAAATCAATTTACTGACCCTGAGAAAGCCTTTATTTATACTTTTTTATTTTTACAAACTTTTCTAAGAGGTAGTGGAATTTTTTATAATGGTTACCTAATAATTTCAATAATTCTGATAGATCAGTTACTAGTAAGATATAATAAGAAGTAATTATGAGTACAAAATTAATTAATAATTTTTTGTTTTGTTTCTTTGTGTGTCTAGGTATCTATTTATCACTTATAGGCGGATATGGTTCTGATGAAGATACACTGCCTTTGATAGGAGCTTTTGAGTCCATCCTTCATGGAGAAAAACTTATGGCGTCAAGATTTACTCCATATCCTGTAGCAGAGATTGGAATTGGTTTTCTCTCATATTTTTTTGGAAGTTTTTTTGCCAATATAACAACCTTTACATTTATTATTTTAGGGTTAATTTTTTTTTATTTTGGAGTTGAAAAAAAAATTGAAATTAGTGATTTAGTTTTCTTTCTAACTTTATGTTTATCATCACCTGTACTTTTCTTTGATAATTTAGAACCTATAGATTATTCTTGGGCATTTTTACCTCTGGCAATAGGTATCTACTGTTTAAAAAAAAATCATTTTGAATTAGCAATACTTTTTTTTTCAATTTCTATAGGAACAAGAATTTATTTTCTGTTATTTGTTATTATTTCCATTTACTTTTTCAATTATACAAGGCCATTAAATTATAAAAAAAAGATTATTTTAATTTTTACATCATTTTTCTTTGGAGGTCTTTTTTATTTACCTATATGGTTTGAAAATAATTTTAGTTTGATCTGGTTAACTGCTGTTACACCTAATGATCAAGGAATTTATGGTTTAATTTCAAGGTTTATTTATAAAATTATTATGTCGTTTTCAATAATTACTTTCTTAACAATTTTATTTATTTTTTTTATTAAAAAAAACAATTTTTCTTTTAAAAAAAATATATTTTTATTAAGTCTTGTGTATTTAAATTTAATAATATTTTTAATTATTCCAGCTGAATTATCCTATCTCCAGCCAATGTTAATTTTTACATTTTTTTTTCTATTTAAATATTTAGAGAAAAAATTTATTTATGTCTTAATATTAACGAACCTTTTGTCTTGGATAATAGAAATTCAACCACTTAAAATAATTTATAAATCAGACAATAAATGTGACAATATTCAAGCAATTAATGCTTTAGTTGATTTTTCAATAATCAAAGGAAGATACTTTCAATTTTTAGATACAAGAAATAAAATCAACTGCTGGTTGCCTGATAATGAGGATCGTTCATTTAAAATTTTAAATGGAGAACCACTTAAACCTTAGATGTTTTTTTCTTTTATAGTTTTAATTATTTTTTTAACAGTGGTTTTAGGTTTTGCTAGTTTTTCAAAACTAATTTTTTATAAAGAGCATATAAAGACACATAATAAAGATTTTATTTTTGGTTTCTTCTCTCTCTTTTTATTGTCAAACCTTTTAAATTTTTTTATTCCCCTAGAACTAGTCTCTTTTTTTGTAATAATATTTGGAATTTTGTTTTTTTTGTTTACGATTATAAAAAAAAAATATGATATTAATTTTGTTTCACTTATTCTATTTAGTTTATTTTTTATTTTTATTAGTCATGAGCAAGGAATTACATATGATAGTCAACTTTATCATTTACAGACAATTCAATTAAATAATAATTATAAAATTATATTTGGTATCGGAAATTTACAACCACATTATGGAATGAACTCAAATTGGCATACTTTAATGTCATTAATATTCATTGAGTTTTTAGGAGTAAATTTAATCTTTTTAGGAAATATTGCATTATTTACTTTTTTTTTTAATGAAGCATCAAACCATTTAAGTATTAAAAATAAGTCTTTACCAAGTATTTTTCTAATTCTTTCGATTGTTTATATTTTATCTTATTCATTATTCCATCCATATCAAAACGGAACTATTTTAAACAATCTTGGTTCTCCAGAAACAGATACAGTTTCAATGATTTTCTTTATCTTTTCTGTTTATTTATTTTTTTTGTTCATAAATAATAAAAATGAAAAAAATTTAAATTTATTACTATTGTGTGTTTACTTAACAGTAAGTACAAAAATATCTTATATAGGCATAGTCATACTTCCAATTATTTTAATTTTAAGAGGAAATTTTTTTAATTTAAAAATAAATTGCTTGATTTCATTTGCATTATTTTTATGGTTTGTTAGAGGTTTTATTTCAACAGGTTGTTTGATCTTTCCCATTTCTTCATCATGCATAAGTTCAAGTTGGTCAATGAAATTATTTGAAATAGAAAACTACAAGAATATTGTTCAATCTTTTGCAAGAGATACACCTTTAAGATTAAAATTTACTGACTTTGATCATACACTTTACTCAAATGATTGGTTATATCCATGGTTTAAAGAGTATTTTTTAGAGACTGAGTTCTTAGTAATTTCTTTTATACTGGTAATTATAAATAGTTTATTAATAATAATTACTAAAATTCATAATAAAAATATAAAAAATTTAGTTTCATTAAAAAGTAATAATTTGTTCGTATATATTTTTTTTGTAATTAATTTATTAGTATGGATAAGAGCTCCAGAAATAAGATTTGGCTATGGTATGATTATAGCCTTAGTTGTATTTTTAGTTGCAATTTTAATTTTAAATTTAAATTTTAATAAAAAAATAAATTTATTCAGATTTGGTTTTATTTCTTTATTGATACTAATGATGATAAAAAACTTTAATAATTTGAGCAACTTCCATAATCTTTCATTTCAAAGAAATTATGATTATTCAGAATTTAAATTGATTTATTCTTCTAATGGATATGATTTTTATAAGCCAAATGATATTTTTTGTAATTCTTTTGTTGGTTTCTGTACATACCAAGGATATAAAGTTGATGTCAAAAACGTAAATAATTATATATTTATGAGTAGATGGTATAAATAATTATTTAATTAAAGTAATTAAAAAATTAATGGATCTAAGTATTGTTATACCTTGTTTGAATGAAGAAGAAACAATTGAAATTTGTGTAAATAAAAGTTTTAAAATAATTAATAAACTTAATATTTTGGGAGAAGTTATTGTTGCCGACAATGGAAGTATTGATAACTCTAAAAAAATTTCGCTAAATGCAGGTGCTAAGGTTGTTAATGTAAAACAAAAAGGATATGGGAGTGCGATTAGGAATGGAATAAGAGAAGCATCAGGCAAATATGTAATAATTGCAGATGCTGATAACAGTTATGATTTTTTAGAAATTGAAAAATTTTATAATAAGTTAATACAGGGATTTGATATTGTTCAAGGTTGCAGATTTCCAATAGGAGGAGGAACTATCAAAAAAGATGCTATGCCAATCTCGCATATGTACATAGGAAATCCTTTATTTAGTATTTTATCTAAATTATTTTTTTCTTTACCATTTAATGATGTTTATTGTGGTTTTAGAGGTTTTGATCGACAAAAATTTTTAAAATTGAACCACTTTTCCACAGGTATGGTATTTGCTATTGAAAATTTAATAAAATTTAAAGTAGCTAATTTAAAATGTGCAGAGGTACCAATCACTTTACACAAAGATGGTAGGAAGAAAAATAAAAGTCATCTTAATACAATCTCAGATGGTTGGCTAACTTTAAGGTTTTTAATTGTGACATGCCCAAAATGGTTATTTTTTTTCCCCTCGTTTTTGTTGTTATTTTTTTCAGTATATAATGCATCTACAATATCAAACATTAATTTCAAATATGTAGATCTTGATAAAATTGAAATCATTGGAACATCAATGATGCTTTTTTTACTAAGTTTTCAAATATTTATGTTTGGTTTATATTCATCTCTAACTGCTATTAAATTAAAAATGCTTGAAAATAAATTTATTGATAATTTTTTCAAGTTTTTTAAATTAAGATATGCAATTCTAATATCATTAATAATTTTTAGTTTGTTAGTGGTTGATTACTTTTTTTATAACTATCTCTTAGTAGATTATTATCTAAAGAAACTTTTATATTTTTTTGGTTGTTTTTTTTCAACTCTACTTCTATCTAATTCTTTTTTTATTTCATTAATAACCTTTGATCAGTAAAAATCATTAATTACTTTTACGTGAAGATTTAAAAAAATATTTAAAAACTAGCCAAACAGCAATTAAACCATCAATAAATGTTATTTTTTTTCCTTCAGCATAAGTTCTACCATTATATGAGATGCCAACTTCAAAAATTTTTAGATTTAATTTTGAAATTTTCATTGTAATTTCTATCTCTATACCAAATGATTTCTCTTTTAAATTTATGGAATCTAATATTGACTTTCTAAAAACTTTATAGCCCGTCTCTACATCTGTATAATTTATATTTGTAAAAATATTTACAAGATTGGTTATTAGAAAATTCGCAACTCTATGTGAGTAATAGATTACTCTTTGAGCTGATGAACCTAAAAATCTAGATCCATAAACCACATCTGCTTGATTTTCAATAAAGGGTTTGATTAATTTTTCAAAATCATTTGGGTCATACTCTAGATCGGCATCTTGAAAAATAACTATTTCTCCTTTACTTAGCTCCAACCCTTTTTTTATTGCAAAGCCTTTTCCAGAATTTTTATTATTTTCCACCAATTGATCATATAAATCTGTATTCTCTTTTAACAAATTAATTGTTTTATCAGTTGAACCATCATCGGATATAATGATTTCAATATCAAAATTTTTTTTTTGGATATTAATTTTTTTTAAAATTTCAATAATTGTATTTTCTTCGTTATAGCATGGTATAATTACTGATATTTTCATTTTAAAATCCAATCATTGTACTCTAAATTCTCATTATTTTTTTTAATATAAATTGCTAAAAGATTTTTTTGTTTCTTAAAAATAAAAAAAAAAATATCAAATAAAAATTTGATAATTCTTGATTTTGTAAATTTAATATGGTGCCCATAATCAAAAAAAATTCTATGTTTTAAATCTGGCCTATAAGAATTAAGTAATTTTATTATCTCTCTTTCTGTCCATCTATAAACATAATTGGGTATATTTGTGTTATCCACCCCTCCTTTTATTTTATTTTTTTTAACTGCAGAAATTTCATATTCCTCTGAAAAGTTAAATTTACAAGCCAATCTTGATATTAAGCTGTCATTTGCTTCAATAATCAATGCTCCTTTTGAACATACTCTATATAATTCCAAAATTGCTAAGTGGGGTTTTGACGAATGATGAATACAAGCATGAGCTACACAATAATCGTAAGTATTTGAATTAATTTTGATATTATGAATGTTATTATAAAAATTTAAACCTTTTTCATTTGAATTTTCTATATTTGAGAATGTTACATTTTTATATCCAATTTCATTAAAAATATTTTGGTCTAAAGTACCTGCACCTAATACTAGTATTTGAGAATCTTTATTACTGATGAATTTTAAAACTTGTTTTTTATAAAATTTTTTTCTATCCATGCAAATTTTATTAATCTTTTACAATTAATCTACACGCATAATCAACATAATGCATCCACACATATTTATTCAAAAAAAATTCGTCTACTGCTTTCTTTGCGCCACCCCAATGTCCATAATCATCAATTATCACTATTCCCCCAGGTGTAACTCTATCATATAATACATCCAACTCTTTTTTTGTACTACTGTACCAATCAGTATCTAGTCTCAACAAACTTATTTTATTAGGCAAATTTGAGGTATCATTTAATGTACTCTCAACTGGACCTTTAATAAATTTTATATTTTCTGTACTATTAACACATGTCTGAATATTTTTTTTTACACTTTCTAAATCACAAATTCCCCATGTATTTGTTTTTTTAGCTTTATCAGCTTTAAGTAAAATATTAGCAGTTATATTGCTTGATAAATCGTAATCATTTTTATCAGGCTCGGTCATTCCTTCATAGGTGTCAAAAGCAAAAATTTTTTTTTTACTATTTTCATCCTCATCCTCAATAAATTTTTTAAACAGTATAATATTACCTCCTTTCCACACTCCACATTCTACATAATCACCATCAATTTTTTTATTTTTTAAATGTCTGAGAGATTGCAATAGGGTAAAAATTCGTATTTGTGTTGTCATTGAATAATTTTGGATTAAGTCTAGTAACTTCTTGTCGTTATTATTTAGCTCAACGATTTTTTGATTGCTGTTAATCAAACTATATCCAGTAGAGGTAATTAGCTTATTAATTATATTTTTAATTAAATTTATCATTATTCGTCGATTATGAGTTATTATTTATTATTATAGACATTTAATTATTAATACTATATCTGAAAATATAATGAATATTTTTATTTCCGGTATAGCAGGATTTCTTGGTTCAAATCTATCTGATTATTATATTAAAAAGGGTTTTAAAGTTTCTGGTTGTGATAATTTAGTTGGTGGT
>MDSV01168174.1_pt1 | contig 11644 bp, 9 predicted proteins | sample 810851 | NCBI WGS metagenome assembly MDSV01 (sample SAMN05326640, study PRJNA326480) | marine metagenome | isolation source: seawater | place: Atlantic Ocean: North East | collected 2012 | reverse complement strand
TCTTTTAACATTTGATCACTTAAACCTGCATTATAAAAAGAAATAAACAAGACAAAACACGTAAACATATATCTTAAAAGAATCATCAAAAAAAAATAGTCCGAATAAAGAAGCTTGTGAACAAGAAATTAACAAATGATTTTCTTTTGATTCATTAAAACTTGGATTCAAATTGTCGTTAAAAGTATTGGCGAGTAATTATCTAAATAAACGGTTTCAATGCTTGATAATGGTGAAAATATCAACCCTGATTTAGAAGCGTATGCTTCCAACTATGTTACTGAAACATTTCAGGCTAAAATAGGACATAATCATCATGATAATGAACTGCGCCATAGCAATCTAGTATACGACTATAGCAATAAGTTGGATTATATCAAAAAACAATTGATCTATTTTAACTTATCAAAAAATAAAGCAGATTTAGAGAAATTGGTTAATTATTTCAAGCATAGACTAAAACAAAAGCCCTATGATCTTGATCTAACAAAGAGTCTGGGAACCTGTTTGGAAAAATTGGGTCAAGTAAATCGAGTGAAAAGGCTCTACTCCCGCTTCATTAAACAAAAACAGCCCGCTGATATAATTGCTTTTCGGTTAGCTAATATTTTTTTTGGAGAGGGTTCATACAAAAAAGCCCTAACTTATTACAGGCAAGCCTTAAGTAAAAGTACTCCATTAAATAATGCAACCATATACATAAAACTAGCCTATTGTTGCCAGAATACAAAAGAATTTCAACTTGGTTCTGAATTTGCAGGCTTAGCGCTTAAAGAAAGTACATCGCATTCCACTCCAGAAATTCTGCTTTTATTTGGGAATCTCTTTTTAGGATCAAAACAATATGAAAAAGCAATTGAATTCTATCAACAGGGTTTGGAAAGTCTAAACAAATATTCCACCCAAATCAAAAATTTAGTACACTCCTCAACCTCTCAAAATGAAATCTCACTAGCTACTTTCGATAAAGCAGTGAAGCTTACATTTCCAAAAATACTTGAACCCAAAATGTTAAGTAATCTCGGGGAGGCCTTCAATAAGCTAGGAAAGTATAGTTCAGCGCAGGCGGTTCTAGAAAAAGCTATTTCTTTAGCTCACCTTCCTAATACTTATAACAATTTAGCATTAACAGCTAAGGCCTTAGGAAATTTAGACGGAGCATTAATTCATCTATCTAAAGCTAGGCAAATACTGCCTAATTCAGTATTAATTAATCAGAATTTAGCTGAAACTCATTTAGCAATGGGTCATGATTCTAAAGCTATAGAATACTTTAATAAAGCGCTAGTTTTGGATCATAAAAATCAATCAGTAAAGTTCAAGTTATATGCATTATTGGGGAAAAAAATGGACTCTGCGCCGGAAAGGTACGTGTCAGATTTATTTGATAAATATTCAGAAACATATGATCGCCATCTGCTATCATCCTTAAATTATGAAGTACCCAAAGAAATATCAGAGTACATTAATCTGAGATATGGAACGACCCGCAAGCTTGGGACAGTTTTGGACCTGGGGTGTGGAACTGGTTTATGTGGTCTTGGACTCATAGACCGATGCACGGAACTCATTGGGATTGACCTGTCAAAGCAAATGCTCATTAAAGCAAAAGAGAAAAATATATATACACATTTAAAAAATGTAGAGCTAACAAAATATCTAAAGAATTCGAAATCAAAGTTTGATGTAATGATTGCTGCAGACGTATTAATTTATCTGGGAAAACTTGATAAACTATTTCGATATAGTAGACGAGCAATTAGAGACGGTGGACGTTTCATTTTCACCGTTGAAGTTACTAATACTAACCGCTTTCAAGTCAATAAAACTGGACGTTTTTCCCACAGCAGAAAATATATAGAAGAGTTAGCTGAAAAAGAGCTCTGGTATATAGAATTTGAAAAACAAATTAATATCAGGAAAGAAAATTCCTCGCAAGTGAGGGGTTTATTATTCTCACTTTTAAAAAAGTAATTTAAATTCTTTTCTATCTTCCGCCTCAGGCTTTTTGCACCATCTTCTTGGCAATAAATGAGAAAAATCCATCCTCATTCAGTTTAAATTTCTCACCACTGCTTTTCTTTGATTCACACCATCTTGATTTTGGGATCAAAGTGGGAAGAGATACGTTCCTACTTTGAAAAAAACGTCTGTAGTCTCTATCATCTTTATTAAACTCTTCAGCAAAAAACTTAATCATATCAAAGACTCCTAAACTTCATTAATGTCAACAACCTGACAGAAGCAAAAAAGATGCCAACTGAAAAAGACATTCAATATAATCAATTGATCAATATCGAAATTGTTTTAAGAAAAGATTGGCCAACTGATCTTCTCCCGTTTTTATCGGGTAAAGTCATCTTTAGCGTTTCAACTAAAATTTCCTTAAGATCTATGTGAACAAGGTCACTGTTAGAAAGTTTGTTAGATGCGTCTGGATAGAGAACCTCGGGCACCAACAGTTGTTACCAGAACCCAATGAAGACTTTAAAATATCTAAGCGTTAATTAACTCTTAGAGACAAGGAAATGACCTGAAGCTTTTGCAAAGGGTTTACTGGGATCAGTTTGCCAACTTCTAACTGAAACTGATGCGTAGCGACGTCCTATTCTGTCGACGGAAGCTCGGGCGAAAGACTCTAAAGGAAGACCTGAATGTAAATAATCAATGGTAATATCTATAGTTTTAGGCAGTTCTATCACAATACTTTCGTCCATTTTCAGATCTATTTCAGCTTCATCAAATAATTCCCGCCCTTCAGTTTCCAAAAAAGAAGTCCAAGAAAGTTGGATGATAGCCGTAATTTCCAAGAATGACCCTATTACACCACCGTGAAGGGCAGGAATCGCAGGATTCCCAACGAATTCTTTATTGAAAGGAAGGTGTGCTGTGAGCTCATTTCCAAGATAGTCAACCTGGATGCCAAGAGTCTGGCAAAAAGGTATTCCTTTTACTAGTGAGTTAAGTATCTTTTTTCTTAATGAATCTAGGTTATCTACTTTTTTGATCTTTTTCATTCAAGTCTTTTCAATTTAAAATGGACTGGTAAAAGCACCAGTAGCAGTTGCTACGGGAGTTTCCTTAGTACCATCCTGTGCAGTTGCACGCACAAAAACAACACTAGTTGTGACTCGATAACACTTTGCCTCAGCCCTTATTAGACGTCGCGGTTCAGCTGGCCTCATGTAATCAATTCTTAAATCAATCGTAGCAGTAGGGAATTTTGGATCACCCGCAGTCATCACCGCAGCACCACAACAACTGTCTAATAGCGTTGTAACTACACCGCCATGAATTACTCCACTTTTTGGATCCCCTATAAGTTTCTTTTGATAAGGCATAGTCATTATAGCTTCGCCATGACCTAATCTATCAAGAGTTAATCCCAGAAATTTTGCAAAAGGTAAATTCATGAAAAATTTCTTCACAGCATCTGGTGCCAAGGGAATGTTTTCGTTCATTGATTAGGATCTCTTACTATTCATGTCCAAGAAAAATTTTTCAAACACACAATTTTGAATAAATGTTAGTATAACAATAGATAGAAACATATGCTATCAATCAACACAAAAAAATCTCAAGGGGTTTTTAATGGCTAGAGTTAAGATTTCTGATAGCTGGTTCAAACATCTCGCATCTGAATTTAATTCAGATTACATGAAAGATCTTAGCAAGTTCCTTCGAATAGAAAAAAGTAAAAATAAAATGATCTACCCAAAAGGTAGTAGAATTTTTCATGCCTTTAATTTGACCCCGTTTGAAAGGGTTAAAGTCGTAATTCTTGGTCAGGATCCTTACCATGGACCTTCGCAGGCAAATGGTCTCAGTTTTTCGGTAAATGCTAACATCCCAAAGCCACCCTCTTTAAGAAATATTTTCAAAGAATTGAATCAGGACTTGCACATAAAACCTAAAAGTTCTGGATGTTTAGATCATTGGTCTGAGCAAGGTGTCTTGCTCTTAAACACATGCCTGACCGTGGAACAAGGGAAACCAGCTTCTCATAGAAACAAAGGATGGGAAAAATTTACTACAGCAGTACTAGAAATTCTCAACACGAAGAAAAAGAATATAGTTTACATACTATGGGGAAAGGATGCACAAGATAAAGTCAAATTTGTAAATAGAGATCAGAATCTTATCATCGTTAGCGCTCATCCTTCACCTTTGTCATCACACAAAGGTTTTTTTGGCTCCAAACCTTTTTCTCGAACCAACTTTTACCTTAAAAAAACAGGCCAAAAAGTGATTAACTGGTGATTTTATTCCTATTGACCAAATTACTTTTATGCCTAAATTGATTATACAAGATATTGTAACACAGCATTTCTATACTATGGAGCATTTGGATGAGTGATATAAATGTTCAGAAAGATTATGATGCTCTGATTATAGGTTCGGGGGTAATAGGTTCAGCCATTGGTTTTGAACTCGCCAAAAAAGGTTGGAAAACCCTTAATATCGATCGAAACCCAACCTCCGGCTATGGTTCCACCGCTGCTTCATGTGCTATCATTAGAGTCCACTATTCTACATTTGATGGTTGTGCCTTAGCATATGAAGGATACCATTATTGGAAAAAATGGAAAGATTACCTTGAATTTACCGATGAAAAAGGTCTAGCAAAATTCATCGAATGCGGCTGTATGATATACCAAACAAAGGCAAATCAATATCTTGAAAAAGTAATTAGCAGGGCCGAAGAATTAGATATCCCTTTCGAGTACTGGGATCCAGAACTTATAAAATCAAAATTACCAATTGTAGATACTAGAAAATATGGACCAGTGAAACTAATAAAAGACAAAGATTTTGGTGCACATAATGACGAAAATCTCAGGGGAGCTATTTTCTTTCCAACTGCAGGATATATAAATGATCCTCAACTCTCTGCACACAACTTACAAAGGGCCGCAGAACAAAAAGGTGGTATGTTTTTATTCAACCGCTCTGTGACTGGTATTTTAAAAAAAGAAGGGCGGACTGCCGGAGTGGAACTATCAGATGGAACAGAAATAAAGTCACCCGTCGTAATTAATGTAGCAGGACCTCATTCCATGAAAATCAACCGGATGGCAGGGGTAGAAAATAGTATGAATATCAAGACTAAAGCTCTTAAAGTAGAAGTTTCACATGTAGCCCCCCCCGAAGGATTTGATTATGAAAAAAGTGCATTTGTAGTCTCAGATAGTGATATTGGATGCTACAGCAGACCAGAAACAGGCAATCATATTCTCATTGGAAGCGAGGATCCTGAATGTGATAAAAGGATATTTGTAGATCCTGATAATTGGGATGACAATTTTACTGATCAATGGAATGCACAGTTATATAGGCAAGCTCAGAGGTATCCGGATTTACCGTTATCATCAAATATTAAGGGTGTCGTTTCATTATATGATGTCTCTGATGATTGGATACCAATTTATGATAAATCTGATTTGCCGGGTTTTTATATGGCTATCGGCTCTAGCGGAAATCAGTATAAAAATGCCCCAATCGCCGGAGTGATGATGGCTGATCTCATAGAAAAATGTGAAGGAGGTCATAATCATGATCATGACCCTCTGAAACTTCATTTAAAATATATTGATAGAGAAATTGATATAGGATTCTATTCAAGAAATAGAAAAATTAACGCTGAAAGCAGTATGTCAGTTTTGGGTTAATTAAATATACTCAAACTATTATTTTTTTATGAGTCCGAGTGAACATAATTTTCACTCAAGCTTTGCAGAACAGGGCATTTATGTTGATCAAATTTTACCAAGATCTCAATTTTTGAACCAACTTTAATTTACTCTCTGGTCGCTTCTAGGCTTACGGCCAATCAATTGCGAAATTATGTCAATGTGAGCACCTAAATACCCACGCTCTTCAATATAAATATAGCCTTTCAACTTCTTATGCAATTTTGGTAGTGCATGAAATGGAACTGAAGATGCGTAATGATGTTCTGCATGATAATTCATATTCCAACAAAGAAATCTCATAGGATATGAGACTAAGCTACTCCTAGTATTTTCTTTTAAATCATCAATATTAGGACGCCCAACATGTTCCGTTAGACGAATAGCTCTCATCACGGGTTCTCCCATAAATAATGGTATTATCCAATACCATAATGGTGCCCAGAAGTTTGTTAGCGTGCATGTAATAAAGATGAGTAGGTACAGTGATACCATTATACGGGCTTCTCTAAATATTGTAGTCTGTTCTTGTTTTGGAATAAAAATTTTTTCGTCGTCACTCAATTGACCAAAAAAATGTCGGAAAATCTCAGAAAACTTATTTTTCCAATAGGAAACCGATGAGATATACCAAATGTACTTGTATAAAGATATTGGCAATTGGATTAACTCTGGATCCTTTCCGTTTAGGTTCGTATATGTATGATGATCACAGTGCTCATATCGAAAATGTTGGTGTGGCAGCATGATAGAGAAACCGCAAAGATGCCCAATAATGTCATTCAACTTCCGTGTCTTAAAGGCGGTATAATGACAACACTCGTGTTGAAGTGAAAAATGATGAACAATTATAATTCCATGCATAAACATCGCTGGGATCAAAAACCAAGTTCCCACTGAAAGCCAAATCAAATAACTCGTAAAGGATAGTAACGCTATCCAGATTACTATTCTTGTTAGCGCTGGTTTGTTGGTTCGTTTCATTAATTCTTTTAATTCTTTTCGATTTAATGCACCTTCTGTCATCGCCTGAGTTATAGGGGTTCTTACTTCATATGCCATATCAATATTTTACCTTTCTGGCCTTTATAAAAAATTTTGGATGCGAGCAACTTAAATTCCACCTAAATAATTATAGTGTTAAGTTTAGTATATTTAATGCAAATTCGTCTAATATTTTATCTATCCGCAATATCTGAAAATAATTCTATCATTTAAGATTGACTCATACTAATGGACGAAAACCTTTACTGACATGTTAACCAAATCCTCAATCAAATTAATGATTATCGTATATTAATGGAAATTTCACACTTTCAAATATATCACCAGGCTCAAGATTTTCATCCTCCAACCAATTTGCTACGCCCTGCGTTGGATCATACGTTGCACCATCGGTCGCAAAACGAACAGCATAACCCCGCCGCCGACGTGTGGAGGTTTGATTTCCCTTAGCTGAATGCACGATAAAGCCGTCAAAAGCCAGCATATCACCTGGATCTAACGACCAGGATTTAATTTCATATTTATCTCGGTTTGCTTCAAAATCTGGCATTTCATCATATTGTGGATCATCCGGTTTCATGTGCTTTACAAAAGCTCCAAGTTGATCAGTTAAAAACGGATGATATTTTTTACCCCAATGATGTGAACCAGGAATAAATTCAAGAGCACCATTCTCATCGTCCACTAAATCAAGAGCTATCCAGGTCGTAGTGATCGGTCCTAATATAGGCCAGTAAGGCTGGTCTGTGTGCCAACCTGTTCGAGTTTTAGTGCCGACTTCTTTAACAAACATCTGATCGAATACCAACCTCGTACCCTTAGAATTTACTAATTCAGCAACTAACCGACCAATTCCTGAATTAAGACAAAAATCTTTAAAACCACCTGATTGCATCCGCATATTACGATTATCAAAATATCGCTTTTTTTTCTGTAACTGTAATTCGACAGCCTCTCGTAATACTTCCAACCAATATGTATTTATTGCATTTCTAATAACGACCACACCATTTTCAGAGTATTCTTCAAACAGGTTCTTAACTTCTTTTTGTAAAACATGTTCAGTCATTAACCCTCTTTTTTCTCAACACTTGCTCTACAGTATTTCTTTAGAAAGAAATTTGCTGTATTATTGATTGCAAAATGGCCCTAGGTTTCCCAAATTCAGCTTAGCCTGTGATTTCAAGTCAAGCAAGAAAACTATAGTAAAAATATAAACTAGATTGATGATGGTTTTCGTTATCTAGAACCCGGCAGATGAAATATGTGATACTATTGAGCCAAACCCTGCCTTTTTGCATACGACATAAGTCACTAATAATATCACTGGTTCAATATTTGGTTTTTTCAAATATTACTAAGATAGCTTGGTTAGTTCTTATCTATTTAGTAGACATCTGCAGTGTGAGGATGCCATTGATCAGTTTGAATTTTTAATCATGTTCTAATCGGCAAAAACATGAAGCTTTAATTGGCACATCGGCTCTACCGAGTGCTAATTCTAGATCCTGAGCAATTAAGGTTAATTCTAATTGCTTATTCTGTTTTTTTAAGCATTCTGCCAAACCGTGCAGGCTCCAAACATTGTTTGGGTGTCTCCGAGCTCGAATAACAGATTGGTCAAACCCAAGGTCTTCCCTATACACAGCCTCTGCCTTTTCTATCTCGCCTTGCTCTAAAAGAAGGGCTCCTAACGCATGGCGGGCAGGCTGCATCCATCCCCATGGCTCGTCATAGGGAAGAGAATCCTCATTCTCAATTGCCTTAGTGAGATGTTTAAAAGCAACTTCAAAATTATTTTTCCTATATTCAATTTCGCCCATCAACATGGCATCCGCAATTTTTAACAAATCAGCGCATTTATTATTAAACATCATTCGTGTTTCTGGAACTCTTTCAAAAGCACCCTTAAATGATTTCTGTTCAATATCTGCAGAAGATACATCACCGGAAGCAGCATAAGCTAGCGCTCTGGAATAATGGTATATGGCTGTCGTAAATAAATATAAATCGGGATCATCTGGAGCAGGCATATCAATAATTTCCTCCCATTTCCCAAATCGAATCAAAGCATGGTATTTCAATCCGAAATATCCCTCAAACAAATCTGCCATTGGGGGACTCTTAATTCGGATTAACGCATCTGGAATAAGTTCGTTGAATTGATTCACAGCCTCCATTGCTGAGCAATATTGGCCCAAAAACATAGCACCATATAATTTAAAATGTATATTGTGTATCACTGAGCTTGCAAAAAGATTTAGAATACCATCTCGCTCTATTACTTTTTTATCAGCCTCGATTGCTTCCGAATTTCGAGTGACAACGTCATTGTAATTTCCACATTGAAAATCAATATGGGTTGGCATGTGAAGCAAATGTCCGCAATCTGGGACTAATGTTCGCATTAAATCCCCTGCCCTTAAAGCTGCTTCTGGCGTAGGAGACATTTCCATAACATGAATATAGTAATGTAAAAGTCCAGCGTGTGGAGGAGATCCATTCAACTCAATAATTTCAATAGCTTTTTCTAATGCCTCTTTGGCCTCAAGCGTTGCGGCACCCACCTTTGGCATCCCCGTATTCAGATCCCAAAGTTGCCACGGGGTCCGAGACATTATTGCCTCTGCAAATAATGCGCAGACATCGGGATTATCCGGATATTTCTTATTCATATCTCTCATCGCTGTCGCGTAATTATCATCCCAAATGCTGAAGTTATCCGGCACCTGATCAGATGGATGTCTCTTTGCGAGTGCAAAAATGAGATTTTTTTCAAGAGAAGTTACTTCATTACATAGCTTTAAGGCGGTTTGAATCGCTTGAAAACATTCCATTAAGACATTTGGCAATTCTATTTCATCAAGCTGATGCCACATTCGATTGTAATAAGGTCCTGCCGCGTAAGCCACGCCCCACCAACTCATAGCGCATTTAGAATCTGCTTTAATAGATTCCTTGAAGCAAGCAATGGATTCATCCCAATGAAATCCATACGCCCAGATCAAACCTCTATCAAACCAAAGTTGAGCACTTTTAGAGGAAGTCGATATTTTACAACTATATGTTCCGGTATTAAAATTATAAGCCATTTATTGTGGGATCCCCCTATTTGACTTATTTACTAAGAGTTATTGCACAATTAATCTTTTATCCATCACTGTGGTGCTAAATTAAATTGAAACCTTAAGCCTAATAAACTTTTATAATTTTGATACGTCTATTTCGGCCGAGGGTAAAGTCCAATCTTCAGATTCAGCCTCTCGTATCCATTGAGCCAAGGGAGAAAACTTACGCATATTTTCACAGTAATCATTAATATCATCTGGCAACTTGATATCGTAAGTATAAAATCTATTTACCAAATGAGCAGACATAGCGTCGGCAATAGTAAATTCATCAAATAAAAATCCACTAGATCCACCAAATCTATGAATTAAGTTCTGCCAGCGAGTAATTAGGTAATTTATACTTTCTAAAAGATGGTTTTTTGGTTTTACTCTATCTGTGCGTCGTCTAACATTGGTATCTAAGGCATAAATAATATGCCTAGGAGCACCTGGAAATGCTCCTCCAGTTGCGTGCATTTCAGCAGCGAATGTTCTTGCTTGTGCTCTCGTTAGCAAATTATTAGGCCAGAGATTCTCAGAAGGATACAAATCATTGACAAATTCACAGATAGCCAAAGAGTCCCAAACCTTCAAACCATCATGGATTAGAACAGGTACGCGACCTGTAGGACCATACTCAAGCATTTTTTCGCGGGTATCATGTTGGCCAAACCTAATAAGTTTTTCTGCAAAGGGCATCTTTACTTTTTTCATACAGAGCCATGGTGCTAAAGGCCACAAACTATAGTTCTTATCAGCGATTACTAATGTCGTTCCGTTCATGTAGTTATCTATTTTTTGAACAATCTATGATCATATTTGAAATCTCCTAATCAACTAAACTCCCAAACAACTTTTCGACTGATGTGAACATTGGAGAATGGCTAAAAGATGATTTGATTAATTTGAAATTTGGAAACGCTCTCGTCATATATGCAATTACCTCTTCAATTTCAATTGTGACTGCAAATCTTCCTATACAAGAAAAAATGCCACCACCAAAGTTCAAATGAAAAGGTTTTTCTGGGCGATTTATGTCAAAAATTTCTGGATTAGGAAAATAATTCGGATTCCAATGAGCCGCTCCAATATTTGGGAAAATTGCCTCACCTTTTGGAATAAAAAAGCCTGCAAGCTCTACGTCGACTAAAGTCTCTCTGGAAGTTGATAGCGACCTAGGATGATAACGCATCACCTCTCGTAAAGCCTGCGGAACCAAATTAGGATTTTTGCCCAGTAATTTCCAAATTTTTGGCCTTGAAGCTAATTCGATGATTGCAATTGCAATTTGATGTGATGAATTATCTGTATTCGCCTCTGCCATCTTAACCACCCAGTTACGTAATTCATCATCACTTAGATATCCGTTATCGGTAGCTCTAATGAGATCAGATAACAGATCATCTCCCAAAGCTTGCCGACTAATTTTAATGCGTTTATCAACATACTTTAATAAATCTTCAAAACCCACTGACACCTGTTTGGCCGTTTTAGGATCTCTTGTATGAACTTGTTGAACAATATGTGATGTTCGTGAGACAAAATCTGCGTCCTCTTGTGGAGCATTAATCCAATAGCAGTAAACTCGCGAAGGTATTTTATCACAAAGCAACTTTATTAGATCAACTTCTCTGTTCCTAGGTAACTCCTGGAAGGTACTTTTGACAACATGCCTGATGTCATCTCTAAATCGTTCAGAGCCTTCCGGACCCATTAATTTTGTTATAGGTATACGTAGTCGTCGCCGTGTCTCACCTCTATCATGAAAAGAAATAGAGTTCTTTTTATAGGTTAAAGCAGGTCCTTCTTCGAGGCCCAATACCTTCATCAACTTTGGGT
>MDSV01060242.1_pt1 | contig 11644 bp, 18 predicted proteins | sample 810851 | NCBI WGS metagenome assembly MDSV01 (sample SAMN05326640, study PRJNA326480) | marine metagenome | isolation source: seawater | place: Atlantic Ocean: North East | collected 2012 | reverse complement strand
GCCGCGTATCCCAAATCAAGAAATCCGCTATATCAAACCTCCGTGACGGGATGAAAAATTTGCAAGCGATTTAGCCAATGATAACGCCGCAGTTTTTTGAGAGCATCACTGAAATTGAAATGCGTGTTCACAGCGCTGAACAACAGATACAGTCGCTCACAAATGCTGAGCACCTCTTACTTAAGCTATCCTTAATTACGATTGCACGAGGGTCCTGTTCTATGGTCATTTCACCTGTCCAGGACAAGATAGACCACTCTGGGACATTACACATTCCGGCGGACCGAAACGTAATTGAAGCGGCAATCACGCTACCGCAAGGACATTTTGACAAACTAATTACACGCATGGCCCAAAAAGCAGATCGTGCGGTTGTCGCAAAAATCACTTTGGACAAAACGTTAGTTCTGGACCATCAAGGGTGCCTTATTATCGAGGACTCAACCGATGCGTTGATCACTGATCTGGTTTGGACGTTCACTTTTAAATAGTAGCCAGATTAAGGCTTAAAGGAACTTTTTCACCATTTCTGCTTCGGATTGAAGTAAACGTGATGACCCTGAAAAAGCTTGTTGTGCCCTTATCATATTCGAAAGTTCATCAGTAATATTGGTATTGGCCATTTCCAGCGAACCAGAGTGAATTTTACCAAGGCCATTCTCTAAAGGCACGCCCACAATGCCGAGACCAGACTCTTTGCTATGGCGGAATAAATTGGCTCCAACAGGTGTAAGCCGGTTAGGGTTATTAAAAGCCGCCAGCCCAACCTTACCAAGCGAGACTATGTTGGTTCCGCCGTAAGTTGCCTGAACATTTCCGTTCTCTGAAATTAAAATGGAGGTCACATTCTGCTCACGTCCAAATGCGCGAAAACCCTCGGCGGTTCGTATACCAGTGGCCTTCAGCGGAATATTGATTGGTTCATTATTTGACGACATCAGATTAAAGCCATCACGACTGACTACATTTCCCTCCTTGTTCAGGGTGAAGGAACCATCCCGTGTGTAAACATTAGCTTCCGGATTCGCCACATCACGTAAAGCAAACAGCCCCTCGCCTTCGATAGCCAAATCCATCACAGTATTGGTCTTTTGCAAATTGCCTTGCGCCTGGTTTGGACGAATCTCTGGCATACGCACGCCAATACCCAATCGGTCACCCGTCGCAGTTGTAATTGACATGCTGTACATATCTACAAAACTTGCCTGCCGCTTTTTATAGGCTGTGGTCCGGGCATTCGCAATATTGTTTGATGTAATATCCAGATTCTGGAGCGCTGCATCCATACCGCTTCGAATTACTGACATCATGACCTTACAACCTGTTATGTTAACTGCAGAGATAGCAGCAAATTTTATGCCAACTAGTTGGTGCCGCCACAGGATATCAAATTTATTAAAACAAAAAGTAAAACAAGATGTTTGAGACAGATTTGAGTTAAGATTCGGCTTGTTTCGCCGTTGCTAATACATCATATTGTTAAGCTTAGCGAATAAGGTAACCGATGGCACAAAAACAAAATACATCATTGATACCGATGGAAAAGAAACTTCCAACCGTAAGAAGCAAGGGAAAGGACACCAAGCCTTTCTCCCTTTTAGATGGTGAACGGCATTTCACTGACCGTGAGGATGTCAGAGAATTTTTACCTGATATTCTAGGCAAGGCACTTGCACGCACATGGATTGATCCGGAATTCCATCAAGCTTTTGATAAGGATCCTTGCGGAACACTCGAGGCGCATGGAGTCTTCTTACCGGACAATATGATGATTGAATTTCAGCGCCAAAATGCAGACCGGCCCCGAATTGTTGTTTACGAGCAACGTCCAAATTCGAAGTTTAAAATGCGAATATTATATCTTCAGCTTGTGATGATGGCAGGACGCTGATGGCCAATGTTGCAATGATGAGCTGTCGGATAGCCGGCTTTCTGATGATTGCAATTTGCCTTTTCACTGGCGCGGCAGCTGCAAGTGACGAACAAACCAAGATAGAAAATGCATCATTCAAGAAAGCTGTGGAGGCAGTCAAGGATAAAAACTACAGCCATGCCATTGAGTTATTTGAGAAGCAAGCCAAACTCCCGCGCCACGATGCTCAATACAATCTTGCTGTCCTGCTGAACGCTGGAAAGGGGCGGCCCCGTAACTATGTTGATGCGCTTTATTGGTCATGGCAGGCACAGCTCGGCAGTATTGCGGATGCTGAGGATCTTGCCAGTGATATTGTTGACTTATTGCCGCCAAAAGCAGTTGACGAAGTACGCATCCGCGTTGGGAATACGTTAAAATCCCGAATTGATGCCGACGACATAATGGCAATACCACAATTTGCTCGTTTTCACCTTACAATTCAAGCTGAGCCTAATTACAGTGATGCCTACATATGGTATTCCATCGCCACAGCCCTAAACTTACCGGGCAGTAGTGATGCTCGCGACGATGCCGAGTCCCAACTTGAAAGCGAAGACCTTGTTGCGCTTCAGATCAAAACGCAAGAATTATTTGAAAAGTACAATTTTAAGCCATTGCAAGGCACTGGTAAAGCAGGCACGGGAGGCGCAAAATGAAAGTCAAAGTTCAATGGATTATTGATGGCGTCATGGAAGTTGACGCGGAATCGAATGAAGCAGCCGAAGCGCTAGTTGACGAAAAGCTGCGCAGCTTTATTGTTGCAAATGCCGAATTGACTGACGTCTTGGGGGCATCGGCCATTCAAGGTCATGCTGTTACCGATGATAGGGTAGACTAGTCATGCCTAACCGAAACTATCGAGCAATTCACTGATAGTCTTCTCCAAATCGTCATTATCATTTTCAATCTGAGTGATCTCCTGACGCAACTCTTCAATGCGCTGTTTACGCTTTTCCATAACGTCTCGAATTTCCTCCAGAACTGTCGCTAGTCGACCGCTTAGATCAGCTTCGCTGGCCTCGTCTTCTGCCATTGAACTCATTCCTCTTTTTAACAATGCAATGTCTCACCGTAACTTAGAAGAGACAACGCTAGATCATTTCATTAACTTTTGTTAAAATTTTCGGCTATAATAGATTACGGTATTCTTGCAGATATTGTGCCAATAACAAAAGTGATTTATCAGAATGTTCTTATCCCGTCTGGCCCTTATCGCATCAACACGTCCTATCACCCTTCGGGAAGGGATTGCCATCTTATTTTTGGCAGTGCTCGCACCAACTGGCTCACCGATCTCTGCGGCGGAGAAATTAGATGTTGTACCATGCGACATCAAACTGATTTTTGGCGTCGATGACAATGGAATGTCGGTTGTATCTTATGATCTTGAAATGCAAATAAACAACCGGCAGAACAATACTGTTAGTGGCGTTTCTGTTCATTGGCTGAACGCGCAATCTGAAGTTATTGGTAATAGCGATGCAGCTTGCGGAACGCAGCATTCTGGGATCAAACTAGCGCAAGCTGGCTCATGCCGCCGTACTATTCAAAAAATTGGTGGGCGTCTGCTTGAGCGTCTTGGACCAGAAACATGGACGAGCATTATCAATTCGGAGATGTATAATTTTCAAGCGGTGAGATACTGTGCCATCGTTGGTTACCGCTTTGGTGATACAACGATCAACCGCTACTAGCGATTTGTTCATCACTTAAGTACTCCAGTTGGTAACAAAATCGTCGATTGGCATTAAAAATGCTTTAGGCACAGTGGTTAGAGATTAAGAACAGCCTTCTTCAGGTAAAGCCTCAAGAAATGGCAGCTATAAAAAGGCACGGATCCAGATGGTAAATCCTAACTTAAAGGCAAAAATTGAAGCGGCAAAATCTGCACTGGAAGGCGGTCAAGGAAGCACGACGAATGATCAACAGCTGGACGAGTCACCGACACTTGGAGCCACTCCCAGAATTATGCCTGAAAAAAAATTAACCAGCCCACTCATTGCTGATGAGCCAAGCACCTTCAAGTCAAAAGCCGCCGAGCTCGATGCACGTATTACCAGCCTTGAGGGTAAACTCGCAAAGAGTCAACGCGATTTATACACGCTAGTGGGCAAAATCCGTGAAGTGACCCGCCTTCAAAACAATGATGCCAAAGGCACAGGATCAAGGAACGTTAGGTCGAAGAAAACTAGCTCAGACGAGCAAAATACAACCAGGCATATAAGTCGGAGGGCAGCCATCACGCTTGCCATATTTATCGGCATTGGTATAGGCACCGGCTTTTTTCTTGCAACCGACTTCATTAATCAGCTTTTTGTGCACCTTCTTCCCTGGATTGCACAGTTAGTAGACTTTTTCAGCAACGGTGTCAGGTAAAGCACTATGGCTGACGCGGAGCTCAACCCACAACAATCTGGAAAATTACAGCGTTTTAAGTTACCGCTTATTGTCATTTTATGCATAACGGCCGTTTTGGGGCTATTTTTTATTGGCTACCTGACATTAACAACACCTGCTTCGCCGCCAGAAGATATCAACACAATAACCGAGAAGCTCAAAGCTGGGGCGGACGAAAAAGAAATGATTGATGATGGTGAAAACGTTACGACAGACCAACCCACCGAATTGGCTGACGGTCAGTTTGATTTTGACAGCTATCGTTACTACAGCTTTCCTCTTCCGTTTGTTAGCAACCTTGCCAGCGGCAAAGGCATGCTAACGGTTGAAATTGCCATAGCAACTTATGGCAATACTCTCACAGGTGAAGCAATCTTGAAAAAATTGGAAATGTTTAATCCAAAAATGCGTTCAGCAATAAATCTAAGGCTGGCTCAACAAAAATTAACTGACATTGACAGTGTTGAAAAACGCAAAAAGCTTACTGACCAATTGTTAAATGATATCAAGCTAATTGTCGATAAACCAAACAGCCAACAACCATCTGCCATTACTGATTTGCATTTTGTAAAGTTTGTGGTCAGTGAGGCTTACTAGCAAATATGTCTAATGACTGGTGCCAGCAAACGAAAGAACCAGCGTTTCAAACGCTGCGCTTTCTTCTTGTGAGATCTCGGCCCTCTGCCTAGTTCTTTTTTGATCGTAGTAAACCACTTCGCGCGGAAAAGCCCAGAGCATTTCAAGCCGATTATGGCGCGTTCTTCGAAACTCAATGTCAATGTTAAGCGGGCCAAATAATTGCGAAACTTGCCTTTGAAATTCCGGAACATTGAAAATTTGAATATTTTTTGGAAAAATAACAGATCTTTTAACGCCGCTATCTCGCAGGTTTTTTGTATCAACGTCATCCAAGTCCAAATCCAACGACAGCTGGCAAGGGGCCATGAATGAGGGTAAAGGATCATATGCCATAAAAATTTGACCGAACCTACATAATAAACACTATTGTGGATAACTTATACTAACGGAAAAAATTAGTCAATTTGAATAGGTAGTTAGGTGAAGCAGAAGATTGGGGATAAGTTTTAAATAAGAGCGAGAAAATGCTGAACAGCTGTATGGCCTGATGGAGTAAGTCCAAACCAGCCCACCGCCAGAAAGGCAATTACAAGCCAAAACATATACCTTCGATTAAACCGCTGTAATGGCTGTGATTTTTTTTTCGGAGTCTCATGACGCAAATCTAACTGCGACAATAAGTTGATGAGCTCAAGAATATATTTACTGTTTTCCTCTATATTTCCTTCAAGAGTTGAGAGCCGGCGGCCAAGCCTCTCAAACAACAGCGCGTCAACATCAACATTATCGGCTTCGTTTAACGATACCTCCGGTGGTACGCCACCACTATGTTTTGGCTGTTTTGCTCGATGAAAAAATTGAAATTCTCGAGCCATCTCATCAGGACCGCTACCGGGTGCATGATCAGCATTTTGAGCGTCGCTTGGAACTGTTTTAGAGACCATATCAACCACTTCAGTTTTAAGCGGACCGCTGTGTAACTCATCCCTTGGGATTGCTTTGATCGGTTCTGCCCCAACGGTACTGGGCGTTCTCGAAAATAATATTTCATGCGCAGGACCAGCGAGTGGTGAACTTTTTGAGCTGTCGGCTATCTCAACATCAGACATTTCTGTCAAACCGCGTTTCGCAGCTTCAATTTGTTCTTTTAACTTTTTGAAGGGGGCTTGCTGAGCCATGAAACTTTACCTTTTTTAGGCACCACTGCACTAACAGTTTGCAAAAATCCTGCCAAGGTCGGAAAATTGCCAAAATCCAAAACTGATATCGCCACATAAAACATTTATGGCCAGCACCGACCAAAAGTATAACAGCCATCATCCGATATGGTGAGATTGATGATAAATAAGCTGGAGTAAGAAGCCAAGGCCAATTAAGCAGTTGAACGAAACACCATTAGCCAGTGGTTAGTAGTATAGCCTGGATGATAAGGACTATAATTAACTGGAAGGCCTAACCAGTGATACTGGTCATCTGAAACATCATCATCAAGCACCTCATTATCAGCATGACGCGGACGGGTTCGACCTTTTGGCGATTTCATCTCGTTTTGAATCTGTAATAGATCATTCATCATCATGATGACAGTAACGACATGATGCCAATAACTTTTAGTCTGAAAACACGAACGTAACCGCTATCTTAACGATGAGTTTTATGTGCATCTTTCGCTTTTTTCTAATTTGGATTTTCATCCGCTACCAATGGCGCACGCGAAATCCAACCGCCACCAAGCACGTGATCTGGGTTCATGACACCATAGAGGACTGCCGCCTGCCCAGCAGCAATGCCAAACTGAATTTCATCCAGCAACAGCATAATAGAGCCGGACCCCGTCTGTTCCCAAAACACCTTAGCCGGCATAGGCGGGGCCGTATTCCGCAAACGCGCCAAAACCTCCCCGCCATCATCAGGCGTTTCATTAATCCAGTTAACATCGGTGAGGTAAATCTTGCGACAAGCGAGATTGTCTCGAGGCCCAACGATCACCTGATTAGCGGTCGCGTCAATTTTTACGACATAAAGCGGGCCATCCGCCTCATCAACATCTGTCCGTCCACCAATACCAAGGCCACGACGTTGGCCTATTGTATAGTCAATAACTCCGTTGTGCTGGCCGAGCACGCTTCCATCAATGTGCACAATGTCGCCGGGATCAACAGCGCCCGGTCTCAATCGACGCACAACATCACCATAGCGGCCGTTTGGCACGAAACATATATCCTGGCTATCCGGCTTTTCGGCGACGGCAAGCCCAAATTTACGGGCTAATGACCGGGTTTCGTCCTTATCCAATCCACCAAGCGGAAAGCGCAAATAATTTAATTGTTCGCCTGTTGTTGCAAACAGGAAATAAGACTGGTCCTTAATAGGATCGAGACCGCGAAGAAGTATCGGCCCATCCTCACTATCAACTCGTCGAACATAATGACCAGTTGCCAAACAATCAGCCTCAAGATCATGCGCGGCTCTCAAAAGGTCAGTAAATTTGACCGTCTGATTGCATCGCACACATGGTATTGGTGTCTCGCCACGAAGATAGCTATCAGCAAAATCCTGCATTACCTGTTCATTAAACCTGTTCTCATAATCCAGCACATAATGAGGTATCCCTATGCTTGCAGCGACAGTACGGGCATCATGAATATCGGCGCCCGCACAACAGGCTCCTTTCGACTGTAAAGCAACACCATGATCATAAAGCTGCATTGTAATGCCAATCACATTAAAGCCCTGTTCGTGCAGTAATGCAGCCGTGACCGATGAGTCCACTCCACCAGACATCGCAACGACCACACGCGTTTGCCCAGCGGGCTTGGCAATGCTGAGTGCATTCAAATTACTTGCAGGGCGCTCCTTTGCGCTTTTGTTTGCCGCCTTTACCGTCATGATTGGCCTTAGATATCCTCTGGAATGGTTACGCGCAAACCATCAAGCTTCTCTGAAATCTCAATTTGACAGCCAAGGCGGGAGGTCTGCGTCAGGCCAAAAGCTAGGTCAAGCATATCCAACTCATCTTCGCCCGGTGCACCAGTTTTACTAAACCACTCCGTGTCCACGATCACATGACATGTTGCACATGATAAGCACCCACCACAAGTGCCTTCGACTCCGAGACCAGCATCCCGCCCTGCTTCCATAACAGTAACCCCTGTCTCTACATTGACATTATGTTCGCTGCCATCGGGCTTGGTAAAAACAATGTTTGGCATCGTACAGTTGCCTCCTAAATCTACATTAATTGATCTGCTACAGACAGCCAATTTGATTATCATCACTCGTTTATGTTCTTTAAGCGGGTTGCTTGTACAGTTGAAGAAAAACATCTGCAAGTGTTTCAAAGTCACTTTTTACGGTCGCCCACCCTCCTGAAATCCGAATGGCTTCCCCAGCGCGTCCACCCGCTCCCATCGCCCTCAGCACATGGCTTGACGTAACCTTGCCGGATGAGCAAGCCGCACCAGCACTAATGGCTACACCTGCCAGGTCAAATGCAATGACCAAGGTCTCGGCAGCCTTCCCAGCAGCCGCAATACAGCTGGTGTTGCCAAGTCGTGGAGCAGACTTGCCAAAAACCGTAATACCATCTCGTTCATTCAGCATCCGATCCTCAAAATCATTCCGCCATGCGGCCATCTTTTTATAATGGTTAATATCGCCGAGCGCATCTGCCGCGGCCGCACCAAAACCAGCAATTCCTATCAGGTTTTCTGTGCCCGATCTCCGTCCTTTCTCCTGCCCTCCGCCACGCAGCAAGCTAGCAAGCTTGCATCCCGGGCGAACCAACAAAGCACCAACACCCGCAGGGCCACCAATCTTATGTGCTGAAAAGCTAGCATAACTGATTTCCGAACTGTTGAAATCAAGATGTCTCTTGCCAAATATCTGCACCATATCACTATGAAAGGCCAGATTCGAGCTGCGAGCCATTTCTGAAATCTGGTCAACCGGCTGTATAACACCGGTTTCGTTGTTGGCAGCCATTATGGAGATAATTGTGTTTGGTTTCGCCGCCTCATCAATCTTGCACAGCGTGGCTGCAAGTTGATCAAGGTCAATTATACCGTTTTCATCGACGGCAATCATCTTGCAACGATCGTGCACATGCCGGACAGAGTCATGTTCAATCGAGCTGGTAATTACCTGGTCGTATTGCATCAGCACCAGATTATTGCTTTCGGTGCCCCCACTGGTAAAGACAACATTTTCTGGGTGGCACCCAGCTAACATCGCAACCGACTCACGCGCCGTCTCAACAACCAAGCGTGCGCTTCGTCCAAAACTATGAACTGATGATGGGTTTGCTGGTGCCCCCATTACATTGAGCATTTTGGTCAGTGCGGCGTTTCGCAACGGCGTTGTAGCGTTATTATCGAGGTAAATTGGCATGTCACGCATCTCTAACTATTAAGGTTATAGTTGTTATTTGGCCACCCGACTGCGGTTTGACTTTGCGTGTTCCTTCTTTTTTGGCCTCGACCGCTTAAGATCGTTGATTTGCGTCTCAAGACTGTTAAGGAGAGCGCGTTGATTTTGCACTTCTTCAACAAGGGCACGGATTGTCCTTTCACGCGGGTCAAAATCAAGACCGGATTGAACCGCGTAGGCCATAAAACTAGATGCGTCAGTTGGCTTGGCATCCGTGTTGTGCATCTGGCGAGCAGGCACTCCGACAACTGTCGCGCCTTCGGGAACATCTTTAGTGACTACTGAATTTCCACCAACCCGCGCACATCGACTTATTGTAATCGGGCCAAGAATTTGTGCTCCAGCTCCAACAATCACATAATCACCCAATGTTGGATGTCTCTTTGCATCCCGCTGCTTTTGAGAGTCAATTGCCGGCATGACCCCTCCAAGAGTAACATCATGATACAGCGTCACATCACGACCAATTTCAGCGGTTTGCCCAATAACTGTACCCATACCATGATCAACAAAGAAGCCGGGACCAATTTTTGCTGCAGGATGAATTTCAATGCCTGTTAACATCCTCGCTATTTGCATTATAAACCTCGCAATGAAGTGCAACCCCAGGCACCAAAGACCATGGGATATACGATAGGCAACCATGATCTGAAAACTTGGATATAAAAAGATCGCAGCCAGTCGATTACTTGCCGCTGGATCGCGTTCCATTATGGCACTCAGGTCACGGCATAAATTGGCATACATCTGTCTAAATCCAATGTTGGCCCTCAAGACAAAAAACTTTTTCGCACTTTATTCTACCTTACGGGCCATAGGGGGTGAACAGCTTCCAAGCAAAAAACATTCAAATAAATCACGCATCGGAGTACTGCTAGATGGAAAACCTCCCTTGGCGTGCTATACATATTACGATATAAGCCGAGTTTAAGATAGTGCAAGATGATCGGAACAAGTTATGCCAGAGGTGATTATTAACGGTCCGGATGGACGACTGGAGTGTCGCTACATGCCGAGCGATGTGCAAGATGCGCCAACCGCGCTGATACTCCACCCCGAACCCGATAAAGGTGGCACGATGAATAATCGTGTTACTTATTCACTTTACAAACATTTTCAGGCCCGAGGCTTTTCTGTGTTACGCTTTAATTTCCGTGGTGTTGGACGAAGCCAGGGAGAGTATGATAACGGAGAAGGCGAATTGTCAGATGCGGCAACCGCAATGGATTGGCTGCAGGCACAAAACCCAGCATCGCGCCAATGCTGGATTGCTGGGTTTTCATTTGGCGCGTGGATTGGCATGCAACTGATGATGCGGCGTCCTGAAATTCAGGGGTTTATCTCGGCGACCCCGCCAGCATTAACACATGATTTTTCATTCCTCGCGCCCTGCCCCGCCTCGGGCTTAATCGTTCATGGTGAGCGAGATGAGCAAGTGCCCCCTGATGCCATTTACAAGCTGGTTGAACGCCTATCAATTCAAAAGGGCGTCACGATTGATATTGATTTGGTTTCGGGTGCTAACCACTTCTTCACAGATCATCTTGATCCAATGATTGAGAAGGTATCAACCTACCTTGATACTAAGCTCACCGAGCCAAACTTTGACCCCCTTTCTTAATTATGCCTTATTACTACTTGTCAGGCAAAACCGACAACAGCTAACCCTGAGCCTCACTTATCTGGATCGTAAATGACATACAAATCCAATCTTATCCATCATTTTAATGACCGCGGTTACATCAATCAGGCGACCAATATTGCCGCCCTCGATGCGCTAGCAACTGATAATATTATTCCAGCTTACATTGGGTTTGATTGCACTGCTGACAGCCTCCATGTTGGATCTCTTGTGCAGATTATGATGCTACGAATTTTGCAGAAAAATGGACACAAGCCTATTGTATTAATGGGGGGCGGCACAACCAAAGTTGGTGACCCATCAGGCAAGGATGTCGCTCGCCCACTATTATCCGATCAAGACATAGAGACTAATAAAAGTGGAATTAAACGCGTTTTTGAAAAATATCTAACCTTTGGTGATGGACCATCTGATGCAATCATGGTTGATAATGCTGACTGGCTTGACAACCTCAATTATGTTCGATTTTTGCGCAGCTATGGTCCATTCTTTTCAATTAACCGCATGATGGGAATGGAGTCGGTGAAGCTCCGATTTGACCGCGAACAGCCCCTATCCTTTCTTGAATTTAATTATGCCATTCTCCAAGCATATGATTTCCTGGAGTTGCGCCGCCGATATGGTTGTCAGTTACAAATGGGTGGATCGGATCAATGGGGCAATATTATAACTGGGATTGATTT
>MDSV01067317.1_pt1 | contig 11645 bp, 8 predicted proteins | sample 810851 | NCBI WGS metagenome assembly MDSV01 (sample SAMN05326640, study PRJNA326480) | marine metagenome | isolation source: seawater | place: Atlantic Ocean: North East | collected 2012 | reverse complement strand
TCATCCTGTCAACTGATTGCAAAGATTCATTAACTCGTCCAAGTATTGCTGATGACTCCTCCAACTCTATGGTCTGAAAGTTTTCAAATACTTTAATTAATGAGGTTTCTTCAGATACAGCTATCACTGTCAAGCCAGTAGTAGCTGAAGTTCGTTCTGCAGTTCTATGCCTTGTTCCAGTTTGTGTGGTAGAAATTGAGTCACTTGGATTTAAATGAACATTAGCTTTTAGAATTTTTGTAACACTCTCATTTACAACAATAGCACCATCCATTTTTGATAATTCTGAGAGCATCTCAGGTGAAAAGTCACAATCATTTAAGGTTAGACCGCCTGAAGAAATTTTTTCTAATTTTGTTGTTGAACCTATAACAATTAATGCTCCTGCTTTTTTATCAGCAATTAAATCAACACCAATCCTTAAAGGTTGGCCAGGTAATAATTGGCTTGCACTCGTATTATTGTTTATACTCATATTCCTCTTTATTATTTGAACAATATTGTTATTTGAATGTTACTGTATTATTTTATAAATAGGGACAATAGGCTAATTAAATGGAAAAAATAGAATGTAAAGCTTGCTCAGCTTCAGTTGACAAATCAGTTGAGTTTTGTTCAAGTTGCGGAGAGTGGCTTGGTTTAAGTATTAAAGATATAGAAAATACGGATACTAAAACAGAACCTCAAATTTCAAGAAGAGTAAGGCCTCCTGAAGAACTGTTGTCACAACCGCTTTCTAATTATGGTGCAACATCTTTGCCCACGAGAAATGAAGTGCCTGGTATCAGGGCTGTCTTTTTTCTAGCAATAATTATTCCACTAATTGCTGCAGCTAGTTACTACTACAACCAAAATATTGCTGAAGAGATAATTGAAGAAATTCAAGTTGTGGAACAGTCAACAACAACTAGTACTTCAACTACAGTTCAAAGTTTACTTCAACTTCAATACCCATTTAGCTGTTCTGCTTCAAGCAGTCTAGGGGATGGGTGGTCTTGTGAAAAAATTTATGATGATGAGCCATCTTCTTGGCAAGATAATGAATTAGAGTGTGCAGATGCAACATTAGAATTTACTTTCTCAAAAGATATTTATTTTCAATTCTTAACTTATGAAAACATAGAAGATTCAAAATCTTTTAAAAGGAACTTTAAACCAAGAGATATATTAATAACATCAGAAGAAGAGGGTTTCTCAATAGAATATGAACTTGAAAATCAAAACACTAGCTCACAATGGATCGATTTAAATACAACATCATCAGTGATTACAATACAAATTTTAAGTGCGTATCCAGGAGAAGAAGTTAATGGTGCTGAACCATTTACCGAATGTGCTATTCAAGAAATAACTTTTTACGGTAGAAGCTAGTTTGTTTCTCCCTTTTTGTATGGAACTCCAATTTTTTCAGGAGGTTTAATTCTTTGATTAGCAAAAGATAAAACAATTAAAGTTGTAATGTGTGGCGTAAAGTAAACAAATTGATTTGGAATGGTTGTTGAATTCATAAACCAAATAAGAAATGCTGCACTGAAAACAAGAGAAGCAATACTAGCTTTATATTTTTTTTCAAAAAAAGATTTAAAAGTTAAAACTAAAAGAAATATTGAAATTACAATTAACAAGCCGTGAACAGCTTGTGGAGATCTTAATTGCAAAGCATCAGCAAATCCAAATAATCCAGACCCCATCAAAATACCAAAAGGCTTGTAATTTCCAAATAACAGCGATGCTAAGCCAATAAATCCTCTTCCTCCAGTTTGACCCTCAAGATAAATGCCAGTTCCAGCAACAACAAGATAAGAACCAGCGAGGCCTGAAAATGCACCAGAAATAGTGACGCCAATGTACTTCATTAAATAAACGTTTACACCCAATGACTCACTTCCAGCTGGATACTCTCCTACACTTCTCATCTGTAAACCAAGAGGGGTAAACCATAGAAACAATATAGAGACTGGAACAAGAGCAAGAGCAAATAAAGTTAAGTATGATATGTTTGACAAAAATCCCAACAATAGTCCAGCAAAATCTGAAACTAAAAATATATTTAGATCTTCTATGCTTCCAATGAAATTAGATGTTTCTCTTTCACCAATTTTTCCACCGGCTAAAAATGGCATTGTAAAAATTCCAATATCACCCTGAATTCTTGGAGAAGCTGTAGAAGAAGCGTAAGCAACATCTTGAAATGCAATGACATTTAAAAATCTTGCAACTCCGGCAGCTAATATATTTATTGCAACACCAGAAACAATATGATCTACTTGAAAAGAAACAGTAGCAATTGCATGTATTAAACCAAAGAGTGCACCACCGAGCATTCCAATAAAAATACCCTGCCATGCACCAAATGTATACCCGCCCCATGCACCAAACCAAGTGCCCATAATCATCATTCCTTCTAATCCAATATTGACAACACCTGTTTTTTCAGAATACAACCCTCCCAATCCCGCTAGCAAAATAGGAACTGCTAATCTAATTGCTGCACCAAAGGTTCCACTCGTTGTTAGTTGAGAGTATGATTCAACTTGAGCAACAGCGATAACTAGCAATATTGGGGTGAAAACAATATATCTTTTTGACAATGACTTAAGTATTTTCATCATTCATCATTTCTTTTTGAGGCATCTTTTATTTGTTGCTTGACAATAAATCGTCTTATTACTTCGTAAAAAACAACAACGATGAGAAGAATAAATGCCTGCATCATTTGTTCAATTTCTTTAGGAACATCGTTCAAATCTAAAATTTGTGCAGATCTTTGTAAAAATGCAAATAACAATGCTCCAACGGCCATTCCAAATGGATGGTTTCTACCGAGTAGGGCAACTCCAATTCCAGCAAATCCTAAACCTGTTGGAAAATCAATTGTAAATCTATGAAAATATCCTAAAAGAGGTCCTAGGCCAACTAAACCTGCAAATCCTCCAGAAGTAATCATTGCAACAATAACCAGTCTTTTTGGATTTATACCGCTAAATTTTGCTGCAGTTGGGTTTGAGCCAGTAATTCTCAAATCAAATCCTAAAGTTGTCTTCCAAACTAACCAATAGTAGAAAATACCAACTATAAGTGCGATCACTAAAAAACCATGTAAATCTTGCAGATCTTCTATATTAAAAAATTTGTTCAATGGAGGCATTTTTCCAGTTTCCGGTAGCTCCTTAGTTCTGGGTAAATCATAATTTGAATTTGGTTCGTCAAAAATTGTTGTTAGTGAGTAAGCAATAAGTCCAGTGCCAATATAATTTAGCATTATTGTTGAAATTACCTCATGAATTCCTTTTTCAACTTTTAAATATCCAGCAATGGCTGCCCATAAAGATGATGTAGTAACTGCAACAATTATTATAAATAAAATATGAAGTGGTGTTATCACAGAAAATTGCGCACCGATGTAAGCTGCAACCAATGACCCCATCAAATACTGACCTTCGACACCAATATTAAATAATCCCATTTTGAAACCAACGGCAACTGCAATTGCAGAAATATAGAGTGGGATTGATCTATTAATAATTGAAACTATTGACTTACCACGAATTCCGTATTCAAACATTATTTTAAATGTTTCATATGGATCTTTACCGATTACTAATAATATCAAAGAACTTAGACCGAATGAAATAGTTAATGCAATTATTGGTGCAGATAGACTCACAAGTCTGAATCTCATCTTCATTTTTTTAATCCAGTCATGTATCCGCCTAAATCTTCTGGAGTAACATTTTCGGCATTCAATTCCTTGACTAGTCTCCCCTGATAAAAAACTATAATTCTATCAGACAATCCTATTAGTTCTTCTAAGTCTGCAGAGATTAGTAAAACTGCGAGACCTTGATCTCTACTGTTTCTTAATTTTTCCCAAATTAAGGCTTGTGCCCCAATGTCAATGCCTCTAGTTGGCTGTGAAGCAATTAAAAGATAAGGGTTGTCTTCTAATTCTCTTCCAACAACAAATTTTTGCTGATTGCCCCCAGATAAGGCAGTTGCAAGAGTATTTGTGCCTGGTGTTTTTACGTCAAATGTTGAAATTACTTTTTCTGACTCCTTTATTGCGTTTTTTGTCTTAACTGTTCCTATGTTACTTTTGTATTTCTTTATATTCTGCCTACCTATTATTACATTATTTGTTAAATTCATATCCATAATCATTGCTTGTAATTGTCGGTCTTCAGGAATAAAGCTGATTCCAGATTCTAACCTTTCCCTTGTACCTAGTTTTTCAATATCAGTATTCATAAATATTACTTTGCCTGAATCAACTGGTTGAATTCCAATAATTGCTTCAACAACTTCTTTTTGACCATTTCCCTCTACCCCAGCTATTCCGAGAATTTCAGACTTATTAACATTAAAAGTTATATTTTCAAAAATTGTTCTACCGTCGTCATCATTTGATTTTAAATTTTCAATATTTAAAATTACTTCTTTATCTGTTGGAGCTGATCGTTCAGGAGGAGTCGGAAGACTCTTACCTATCATCATTTCTGCTAATTGAATTTTACTAACTTTTTTATTTTCTACAGTATCCAACATTTGCCCAGATCTCATTACTGAAATTTCATTAGCTATCTCTAAAACTTCATCTAGTTTGTGAGAAATAAATAAAACTGTTACACCGTTATTTTTTAAATCCTTTAAGTTTTTGAACAACTCTTTGACTTCTTGGGGAACTAATACGGCAGTTGGTTCATCTAAGATTAATATTTTTGCTCCCCTGTATAAGACTTTTATAATTTCTACTCTTTGTTTTTCTCCAACACTTAGTTCATCCACATACTGGTCTAAATCTATATTGAGAGAATATAGTTCCATTACTTTTTGAATTTCTGTTTTGTATTTTGATAATTTTATATTTTTTAAAAAGGGCTTATCAATACCTAAAATTATATTTTCCAAAACTGTTAAATTTTTTGCCAACATAAAGTGCTGATGGACCATTCCAATTCCTAAATTTATTGCATCTTTAGGTGAATTCATATTCGATTTATTTTCGAAAATTTCAATATTTCCAGAATCTGGTCTAACCATTCCGTATAAAATTTTCATGAGAGTTGATTTTCCTGCACCGTTTTCACCGACAATTGCGTGTATATATCCAGATTTAACTTTCACTGAAACATTGGAGTTTGCCAAAACGCCAGGATAAGTTTTAGTTACATTTTCTATATTTATTGCTAGATTCATTTTTTAGAAAAAATATCCGTTCCAGGGTTTCCCCTGGAACGAATATAAATTATTAGACGTTTTTACGGTCTAGCTGATGGAGGTACGATCTCTCCACTTATAATTTTTTGTTTGTATTCTTCAATAGTGTCTTTAATGTCGTCAATATATCCGCCTGAATAAGACAAATATATACCACCAGTTGATAAGTCATCAACTAAAGCACCACCAGTGAATGTTCCTTCTACTGTTGCTTTTGCAGCATTGTAGATAGCTACATCGGCTGCTTTAACCATTGAAGACAAGATGTATTCTTGTAATTCTGGAAGTGGATTACCAACTTGGTAATATTGGTCAAAGTCTACACCAATTCCCCACACTTTTGATCCAGTTGATTCAGATACTTCTTTAGCTGCTTCGAACATTCCTGTTCCTGTTCCACCAGCAGCATGATAAATGATATCTGCTCCAGCTTCATACTGCGCAAGAGCAATTTCCTTACCTTTTACAGGATCGTTAAACCCTGAAAAGTCTGGAGGAACGCTTGCATATCCAATTTGAACTGTAATATCAGGATTTACCGCGGCAACACCAGCAAGAAAACCTTGCTCAAATTCATGAATTAATGGAAAATCAACTCCACCTATGAATCCAACATTATTAGTTTGTGTTTTTAATGCTGCAGCAACTCCTGCAAGGAAAGATCCCTCAGCATGCTTGAACAGCATTCCTCTTACGTTACTTGGCTCTGCAACACCGTCTGTAATTGCAAAGTTAATGTCAGGATAATTAGGGGCTACTTCATTCATTGATGCATCAAATAAGAAACCATTTCCAACAATCAAATCGTTTCCAGCTTCTGCACAAAGTTCTAGAAGTTCGCCTCTATTTTCTCCACCACCATCAGGCTCTAGAAATGTACCTTCCATGCCAAAATCAGCAACGGCTCTTTCGTATCCTGAATAGGCTAAATCATTAAATGCTAGGTCACCTAGACCACCAATATCCAGCACTAAACATATGCTTGCAGGATCTTCTTCCGGTTCAGCTGGTGCAGCTGTTGTTGCAGGTGCATCCAGCGTTTCAGCTGGTTCCTCTTCAACAACTTCTTCAACTGCAGCTTCATCGGATCCGCCTCCACAAGCAACTAAAAATAAACTAAATACCATAAAAAGTATTAGCCATTTCGACTTCATTCGAGTCACTTTTTACTCCTTGTCCAACTAGTTGAGGGTATATTAAATACCCATATCGTTAATATCATAGACCAAAAAGATTACATAGGCTTATTTGTTATGTAAGTTTTTTGTATCAATTTGACAGATTAAATTCTATCAACGAATTGAAAATATTTTTTATTTAAGTTTTAAAGCGGTATTTTTTATAATTTCAAATAATTTATTATCATCAACCTTATTCATCCAAAAGACATTTTTATCTCTGCCAGAAATATGGTTTGTATCAACTACTGTTTGTCCAAGCGTTAATTCAGAATCAACTTCTACTTCTACATTTGTTAATTCTCCTGTAGTCAAGGTGTTGTCCACTAAATACGCAGTCACAAAGGCGTCATGAACTGGTGTGCCATCAGGAAACTTTTCTTTTACTATATCTAATTCCGCTAATGAACCCATAAGCCCAACAATATGTTCACCGGTTACAGTACCTGTTTCAAGAATTTTGTTAAGTCTTTCTTTTGTTGAAATTGCCTGATGAGTTACATCTAGTCCCATCATTACTAATTTTACTCCGGAATTTAATACAATTTTCGCAGCTTCAGGATCTACTAATACATTGAACTCTGCAACTGGAGTATGGTTTCCAAATCCCGCTCCACCACCCATAAAAATTATTTGTTCAATATTTTGAGCTAGTTCAGAGTTCTGGATTAAAACTTTTCCAATATTTGTCATTGGTCCTAAAACACAGATGGTTATTTTTTCTTGACTATTTTTTTGTAACAGTTGAGTGATGTAGTCTACAGCCCCTAAAGGTTCTTCACTTTTTGAAGGTTCTGGAAATCCTATACCATTTAATCCATCTGTTCCATGAACCCACTCTGCAGTAAGTAAGTCTCTGCTTAATGGTGAGGCTTCTCCTTTGTAAACAGGAATATTATTTCTGTTTGAATGCTCTAAGATTCTTAATGCGTTTCTTGTTCCTACATCTACGTTTACATTTCCAGCAACAGTAGTTATTGCTAAAAATTCATCGTCATTAAAGTTGGCCAAAGCAATGAGGATTGCAACCGCATCATCAGTACCTGGATCGGTATCAATAATAAATTTCATTTAGTTTATTGTAGTAATTTTATGATTCAGATTCTACGAAATCAACGGGTGGTTCATCTGGAGCCTCAACTGACTCGAACTCTAGTGTGTTGTCTTCCTTATTTAAAGATATTATGATTGTTGAACCTGCTTTGTATTTTCCTTGCAAAAGCTCTTCAGACAAAGGATCTTCCAGCAGTCTTTGAATTGATCTTCTTAGTGGTCTTGCTCCAAATTCCTTATCGTAACCTTCTGTTGCTAAAAACTCTTTTGCTTCATCTGATAATACTATTTCCAAATCAGAATTTTTAAGTTGATTGTGAACTCTATCAAGCATTAAATCAACGATTTCTTTTACTTCATCAACGGTAAGTTCATGGAAAACAATTGTTTCATCAATACGGTTAAGGAACTCTGGTCTGAAGTATCTCTTTAACTCTTCTCCTACTTTAGATTTCATTTTTTCATAATTGTCAAATTCATCAAGCGAGCTAAATCCAATATTTTTTGCAATGTCTTTAGTACCCAAGTTAGAAGTCATAATAATTATTGTATTTTTAAAGTCTACTGTTCTACCTTGGGCATCTGTGAGTCTTCCATCTTCTAATATCTGAAGTAATGTGTTAAAAACATCGGGATGAGCTTTTTCTACTTCATCTAAAAGAACAATGCTAAATGGTTTTCTTCTTACAGCTTCTGTAAGCTGACCGCCTTCATCATAACCAACATATCCTGGAGGAGAGCCTATAAGCCTGCTAACTGTGTGCTTCTCCATGTATTCAGACATATCTATCTGAATCAAAGATTCTTCGTCACCAAATAAAAATTCAGCTAAAGCTTTTGCTGTCTCTGTTTTTCCGACTCCAGATGGGCCTAGAAATATAAAAGATCCTGAAGGTCTTTTGGGGTCTTTTAGTCCAGATCTAGTTCTTCTAATTGCTTTAGATACAGCTGTGATTGCTTCATTTTGTCCAATAATTCTTTTATGTAATTCAACTTCCATCTCAAGTAATCTTGCAGTTTCTTCTTGTGTTAATCTGTGAACAGGAATGCCAGTCCATTGAGCTAGAACCTCAGCTATTTCTTCCTCGTCTATAACCATCTCAATTTCAGTAGCTGCTGATGCGTCCGTTGAGTTAACTTCATCTAACAAAAGCTTTTCTTGATCTCTAATTTGAGCTGCTTTTTCATATAACTGTGATTGGACAGCATCAATTTTTTGCTCTCTAAGGTTTTTGAGCTTGTCTGCAATTTCTTGCTTTTCTTGATCTAATGGTTTTTTGTATACTCTCATGCGGCTTCCAGCTTCGTCAATCAAATCGATTGCCTTGTCAGGCAAAAATCTATCAGAAATATATCTATCTGCCATATTTACTGCAGATGCTATTGCCTGATCAGTAAAGCGTACTCCATGATGAACTTCATATCTATCTTTAAGACCATCTAAAATTTCTATAGCATCTGACAATTTTGGCTCGTCTACTTGAACTGACTGAAACCTTCTTTCAAGTGCTGCATCTTTTTCAAAGTGTTTTCTGAATTCTTCAAGTGTTGTAGCGCCAATAGTCTGCAATTCTCCCCTGGCAAGCATTGGTTTTAGGATTGATGCTGCATCAATAGCACCTTCTGCTGCACCAGCGCCAACAAGAGTGTGTATCTCATCTATAAACAATACGATGTCTCCCCTTGTTTTTATCTCTTTAAGAACTTTCTTTAAACGTTCCTCAAAATCACCTCTATATCGAGAACCTGCAACAAGTGCTGAAAGATCTAAAGTGTAAATTTGTTTACCTTCAAGAGTAACTGGAACATCTCCAGCAACTACCTTTTGAGCAAGTCCTTCAACTATTGCTGTTTTACCAACACCTGGTTCGCCAATTAAAACAGGGTTATTTTTTGTTCTTCTGGAAAGAATTTGCATGACTCGTTCAATTTCAGTCGTCCTTCCAATTACTGGGTCAAGTTTTCCTTCTTTTGCCATTCTTGTCAGGTTTCTACCAAATTGATCTAAAATCGCTGAGCCAGTACCTGATCCAGGTCTTTCTCTACCTCCAGTTGATGCTGCTTGTTGTTTTTTGCTTTCGCCTGCAGAGGATATTAATTTAATTACAGTTTGTCGTACTTGAGATAATTCTGCACCCAATTTTTTAAGAACTTGAGCAGCAACCCCTTCCCCCTCACGAATCAAACCAAGGAGTATGTGTTCTGTGCCAATGTAATTGTGTCCAAGTTGTAATGCCTCTCTTAATGAAAGTTCTAGAACTTTTTTTGCTCTAGGAGTAAAAGGTATATGTCCACTAGGAGATTGTTGGCCTTCTCCGATTATTTCAACAACTTCAGATCTGACACTATCAATATTGATATTTAATTCTTCTAAAGCTTTTGCAGCATGGCCTTCTCCTTCTTGAATTAAACCAAGAAGTATATGCTCTGTACCAATGTAATTATGATTGAGTCTTCTAGCTTCTTCTTGTGCTAAAACTACAACTCTTCTAGCTCTATCTGTAAATCTTTCAAACATAATGTTATATTACCAAGGGTTTGTTTATACACTTAAATGAAAATTACAACTATTTACACATTTACTTTATTCTTTAGTTATGGAAAGCAATGAAATCAAAAAAATAATTCCTTTTGATGACATTTGGAAAAATTTAAATGTATTAGAAAAAAGACTTTTAGAAATTTCTAGTTCTTCAAATGATTACCTTACATCAATTTCACAGTATCTTATAAATGCTGGTGGAAAAAGATTTAGACCAATCGTCACCTCGCTTGCTGGTAAGTTTGGAAATGAAACAGATAATATTAGCAAAATTATTGATGCTGGTGTTTGCGTAGAACTAATACATATTGGAAGCTTATATCACGACGATGTAATGGACAATGCTACAACAAGAAGAGGTGTCGAAAGTTCAAACTCAAAATGGAACTCTACCCTTTCAATACTTGCGGGAGATTATTTACTTGCACGATCTTCTGAGCTAGCAGCAGAAAGTTTGGGATTAGAGTCCGTCAAACTGTTGGCATCAACTTATGCGGAATTGGTTGAGGGTCAAACAAAAGAGTTAAACTTAGCTTTTGATTTAGATCAAAAGATTGATGATTACTTAACCGTAATTGAAGGTAAAACTGCAAGTCTTATCAGAACTAGTGCAAGACTAGGTTCTCTTGCTAGCTCAGCAGATAGTGAGGTTGTTGATGCTTTAAGTAATTGGGGTTGGAACTGTGGAGTAATTTTTCAAATTTCTGATGATATATTAGATTTGACTTCTGACTCAGAAACATTAGGCAAGCCTGCAGGTAATGATATTTTAGAAGGAACTTACACACTACCAGTCTTAATTGCCTTGGATAAAGATAGAGGCAAATACCAAGAAATCTTGACTCAAATTAATGAAAATAAAATCGATGTTAAAAACGTATTGAATGAATTTTCTACTAAGGAAATAATTGCTGACTCAAAAGAAATAATCAATGGCTATTTTAATGAGAGTATAGAGTCTCTATATACACTAAAAAATCATGAACTGTTTCCAGTTTTAGAAAATATAAACAATTATCTGATTAATAGAACAAATTAATTTTCAGGTTTTAAATGAGGAAAGGCAATAACTTCTCTAATTGATTCATTATTTGTAAGCATCATCACCAATCTATCTACTCCAAAACCGAGGCCTCCGGTTGGGGGTAGTCCGTATTCTAAAGCTTCAATGTAGTCTCTGTCTTCTACATGTGCCTCTTCATCTCCTTGAGCTTTTTTTTGTGCTTGTTCTTTTAACCTTGCTTCTTGTTCAACTGAATCAATAAGTTCGGAAAAACCATTAGCTAATTCACTACCAAAAGCAAATAATTCAAACCTTTCTGTAACGCCGTTCTGTTCTTTACTTTCTCTGGCAAATGGTGAAACTTCTTTGGGGTAGTCTGTTACAAACGTAGGATTTACAATTTTGTCTTCAATGTATTTTTCAAATAAATCGTAAACTAACATTCCTATAGTTTCAGATTCATTCTCAATATTGTGTTTTGTTAACAACTCGTCTTTAATCTGTTTAAAACTTGAATTATGTTTGATTTCAATATCAAAATGGTCACTGACTAAATCAAACATGCTTATTCTTTTCCAAGGAAAGCTAAAATCTGCTTCTTTGTCAATAAATTCTATCTTTAAATCATGATTTAATTGACTTAATATGTACT
>MDSV01221274.1_pt1 | contig 11646 bp, 9 predicted proteins | sample 810851 | NCBI WGS metagenome assembly MDSV01 (sample SAMN05326640, study PRJNA326480) | marine metagenome | isolation source: seawater | place: Atlantic Ocean: North East | collected 2012 | reverse complement strand
GGTTATGATTCATCAATAATAATGAAGATAATTGATTTGATTTTTTTGTATACCCAATGAATTGTTTGGGATTTTTAAGTTTCAAATTTAATTTGTTATTTTCAACTTTTGGAATTTCTGTGATATTTTTCCAGCTACCTTTTTTTAAAGGAAAATTGGAATCTAAGAAGTTGCGGGCATACGTAATTACTTTTTCGCCACGTATATAATTATATTTTTTTCCTCTCTCAGCGCCATTGGTTTCTGGAATTACATCAGTTCCATATAAAGCGTCATACAAACTTCCCCACCTAGAGTTGGCAGCATTTAAAGAATATCTTGCATTCATTACTGGCACAACTAATTGTGGTCCTGCAATTGAAGAAATTTCTTTGTCTACACTTTTAGTATTAATTTGAAATTTTTTTCCTTCTTTTTTTAAATATCCGATTTCCTTTAAAAAATTTGAATATTTTTTAATATTAATCTTATTACCTTTTTTATCTCTATGCCAAATATCAATTTTTTTTTGTAATATTTCTCTAAATGCAAGTAGATTTTTATTTATTGGAAAAAGCTCATGAACACATTTATCTAAGCCCTGCCAAAATTTTTTTTTAGACACTCCTGTGCCTGGCAAAAGCTCATTATTAACAAAGTTTAATAATTCAAAAGCAATTGATAGCCGACCAAGTGAGATATATTTTTTTGCCATATTTCTGTATATTATATATATAATAATAGAAAATATGAAAAGTTATTTAGAATTTGAAAATAGTATAAAATTTCTAGAAGCCGAGCTAGATAAATTGAAAGACCCTTTTAATAATAGCAAAGAGGGGATAGCTGAAGTAGATACAAGCAAAATATCACAAATAGAAAGTGAAATAAATTCAAAATTAAAAGAAATATATGCAAATTTAAATGAATGGCAAAAAACGCAAGTTGCAAGACATGAAGAGAGACCAAAAGCAAAATTCTTTATAGAAAATCTATTTGAAAATTTTATTAATTTATCTGGTGATAGAAAATTTGCAGAAGACGAAGCGGTTATCGCAGGCTTCGCTACTTTCGAAGGCAATTCTGTTTTGGTGATAGGTCAAGAAAAAGGTGAAAATCTTGAAACTCGACTGAAAAGAAATTTTGGTATGATGAAGCCAGAAGGTTATAGAAAATGTATTAGACTAATGAAATTAGCAGATAAATTTAATATTCCAGTAATATCTTTTATTGATACACCGGGAGCTTACCCAGGGATTGGAGCTGAACAAAGAGGGCAGGCAGAGGCAATAGCTAGCTCGATAGAGTGTTGTATGTCATTAAGTGTTCCAATCATTTCAATAATTATTGGGGAGGGAGGATCTGGTGGAGCAATTGCTTTAGCTTCAGCAAACAAAGTTTTAATGTTCGAAAATGCAATATATTCTGTTATTTCACCAGAAGGATGCGCGTCCATTTTATGGAGAGATCCAACCAAATCTTTAGAAGCAGCTAAAGCAATGAAATTAACTGCCAATGAATTGCTAAAAATTAATATTATTGATGAAATAATTATTGAACCAGTTGGTGGGGCTCATAGGAAAAAAGAAGAGGCCGTTTCATCTACTAGATTAATATTGTCAAAACATCTTGAACAGTTTAAAAATTTAACTAGAGAGGAAATACACCAACAAAGAAGAAAAAAATTTTTAGACATTGGTAAAAAAAGAAGTTTTACATCATTTTCAACAGAGTTCGGAAATTTTGTTAAAAAAGATAATATTATTTTTATTTTTAAAGAAAAGTTAACCGAGTATAAAAAATATTTAATAGTTGCTTTTATATTATCTATTTTAATAGGTTTATTTTTAACTAAATAATTTATAAGGCGCCGCAACAATTTTTAAATTTTTTATCTGTAGAGGGACATCTTTCGTTTCTTGAAATTTTTTCATTTTTTTTAATTACTAATAAACATTTTGGATCATTTTTTATATTTTTATTATTTATTTCAGATTTTTTATTTTCTTTTAATGTCTGCGGAACAACCTCAAGATTATTTAAAAAAGTTATAAAATCATTTTTTATTTTAATTAATAAACTTTCAAAAGATTTGAAAGCTTCTCTTTTAAATTCATCTAATGGATCTTTTTGCGCATAACCACGCAAACCTACTACTTGTCTTAAATGCTCTAAATATTGTAAATGCGATCTCCATAAAAAATCTATAGTTTGTAGAAATACCCTTTTTTCGAGACCTAAATTTGCTTGCTCTGTAAGAATATTCTTTCTTTTTTCGCGAAATTCATAAAATTTTTTATTTATAATACTTTTAAAGTCTTCATTTTTTGATTTAATGATTTTTTCCATTTCTTCATCTTTAAATGACCGGCCCAATAAAGTTTTAATTTTAATTTTAAAAGCATCTAATTGGTTTTCTCTCTCATAAATTATTTTTTCATCTAAAAGATTTTGTCCTAGATCTGTAACAAAAGAATCTATGATGTTATTGATATTATTTGATTTAAGTATTTCTTTTCTTTGTTGGAAAATTACTTGCCTTTGATCGTTCATAACATCGTCAAATTTAAGTAAAGTTTTTCTAATATCAAAATTTCTAGATTCCACTCTTTGTTGAGCTCGTTCTAAAGCTTTATTAATCCAAGGATGATCTATTGATTCTCCTTCTTTTAGTCCAAATTTTTTCATTATTCCATCTATGGACTCAGACCCAAAAATTCTCATTAGATCGTCTTCTAAACTTATATAAAATATGGAGTTTCCAGGATCACCTTGTCGACCAGACCTACCTCGTAATTGATTATCAATTCTTCTACTCTCGTGTCTTTCTGTGCCTATGACAAACAATCCACCTTTTTTTATAACTTTATTTTTTTGTTCTAAAATATCATTTTGCTTACCATCTACATTTTTTTTCTCTAGGTAATTTTGATTACCTCCTAACTGTATGTCAGTACCTCTTCCTGCCATGTTGGTTGCAATTGTTGTTGCGCCCAACTTACCAGCTTCGGCAATGATTTGAGCTTCTTGTTCGTGATGTTTTGCATTCAGTATGTTATGCGATATTTTTTTCTTTCTTAAAAGGTTGGAAATTTGTTCTGATTTATTAATACTAGTTGTTCCAACCAGCACAGGTTGATTATTTTTATGACAATCTTCTATTTTATTTATTATTGCATTATATTTTTCTTTTTCAGTCCTGAAAATTTGATCATTTAAATCAGATCTAATCATAGGTTTATTTGTGGGTATTGAAACTGTTCTAAGTTTATAAATATCATAAAACTCTTCAGCTTCTGTTATAGCAGTTCCTGTCATGCCAGAAAGTTTTTCATAAAGTCTAAAATAATTTTGATACGTAATAGAGGCAAGAGTTTGGTTTTCACTTTGAATTTGAACATTTTCTTTTGCTTCTAAAGCTTGGTGCAATCCATCTGAAAATCTTCTGCCTTCTAGAACTCTTCCAGTGAACTCATCAATAATCTGCACTTTATTATCTCTAACAATATAGTCGGTATCTTTTGAAAATAATAAATTTGCTCTTAATGCTTGATTAATATGATGAACCAAATCAATATTTTGAGGGTCATAAAAATTATTATTTTTAAGGATACCATAAGTTTGTGATAATTTTTCAATTCTATCTATACCATTTTCTGAAAGCATTACATTTTTATCTTTTTCATCTAGTTCATAGTCATTTTTTTCAAGCTGTTTTATAAATTTATTACATACAAAATACTGGTTAGATTTATCTTCAGTGGCTCCAGAAATAACAAGTGGTGTTCTTGCTTCGTCTATAAGAATACTATCGACTTCATCAACTATACAAAAATAGTGATCTCGTTGAACCATTTCATTCATTTCATACTTCATGTTATCCCTTAAATAGTCAAAACCAAATTCACTATTAGTGCCATATGTAACATCGGAGTAATAATTTTTTTTCTTTGTCTCATCATCCATTTCATTTGTAATACAACCAACAGATAACCCTAAAAAATTAAATATTTTTCCCATCCAAGCAGAATCTCTTTTTGCCAAATATTCATTAACCGTAACAACATGGACACCTCTATTTGCCAATGAATTTAAATAGACAGGTAAGGTTGATACCAAAGTTTTACCTTCACCTGTTTTCATTTCTGAAATCTTACCTTGGTGAAGTATAATTCCACCCATCAACTGGACGTCATAATGTCTTTCACCCAGTGTTCTTCTGGCAGCTTCTCTCACGCAAGCAAAAGCTTCTGGAATCAAATCTTCTAATTTTGCTCCATTTTCAAATTTGGACTTTAATTCTTTGGTTTTATCAGGAAAACTTTCATCAGACATTTCCTTAATCTTAGGTTCTAGTTCGTTAATTTGTTTTACGATTAAATTTAGGCTATCAAGCTCTCTTTGACTTGAATTCTTCATAAATTTGCCGATAATGTTGCCAATGTTAAGCATAAATATTTATTTCTTTTTACAAAAACGTATAAACTATGTTAGTTCAATTAAGACTTATATAATCAATTATAGCAAATTTTAAATAGCAATGACCGTAAATTTAAAAAATTTTCTTAATCCAAAAATTAAAATGTCAAAAATGGGTGAATTTCAGGAGTTGCAGCCCATTAACGGACTTGAAGTCTCATCTGTATCAGCAGATCTTTATGGAGATGGTAGAGACGATCTTACTTTGTTTTATTTTGAAGAAGGAGCAAATTTCGCAGCTGTATATACTTCATCAAAAGTGACTTCAGCATGTATAAATTGGAATTTGAAAATTAAAAGACACTTTATTAGAGCTCTTATGGTAAACACAAAAAATGCAAATACTTATACCGGAGTTAAAGGAGCTCAAGGTCTAAAAGAAATTGCAGGCGCTTTAGCAAAAGCTTTAACAATTAAATTGTCCCAATCCCCAAAAGGAGCTAGTGAAATAATAAAAATTACTGATTTATTATTTTCATCAACGGGGGTAATTGGTGAAGATTTTCCTCATACTAAAATTAAAAATGCAATTCCAGAATTAGTAAAAAAATTAAAAAAAGAACAGCATAAATATGTCTGGTTTAAAACTGCTAGCGCTATAATGACAACTGACACCAAACCAAAACTTGCATATGAAGAATGTAAAATTGGTAATAAATTAGTTAAAATTTCTGGAGTTGCAAAAGGATCAGGAATGATAGCACCTAATATGGCTACTATGTTAGCTTTTATATTTACTGATGCAAATATTCCATCAGTATTTTTAAAAGCTATGTTGAAAAAAGTTTCATTAACAACATTCAATGCCATAACTGTAGATGGGGATACTTCAACAAATGATATGGTTGGCATCTTTGCGACTAGCAAAGCAAATAATTCAAAAATATATAATATATTAGATCCCAAACTAGTAGATTTTGAAAAAGCTTTACACAGACTATCGTTAAACTTAGCCAAACAAATTGTTGTTGATGGCGAAGGTGCTAAAAAGTTTATAACTGTAAATGTAGTTGGAGCAAAATCAATTTCAATGGCAAAAAATATTGCATTCTCAATTGCAAATTCACCATTAGTTAAAACAGCAATAGCTGGTGAAGATCCGAATTGGGGTAGGATAGTAATGGCTGTGGGTAAAACAGAAGAAAAAATTGTTTTGAATAAAATGCAAATAAAGATTGGAAACTATTTAGTTGCGGAACAAAGTAAGCAAGCTAAAGATTACAAAGAGGATGAGTTAAAAGAGTATATGAAATGGGATTCAATAAATATTGAAGTAAATTTGAATATTGGACATGGAAGCTTCACAGTTTATACTTGTGATTTTACAAAAGAATATATTGATATAAATGCGGACTATCGAAATTAATACCTATTTTATTTTAAATCAGAATCAAATATTATAATTAAAGATGATTAAATATAATTTAATATGCGAATGTGGAAAATCTTTCGAAAGTTGGTTTTCAGATTCATCAGAATATGAGAAACTAAAAAAGAAAAATTTTATTAATTGCATTCACTGCGATTCCTCATCAGTAAAAAAATCTATTATGGCACCTAATTTGCCTGTTAAATCGAATAAAGATAACAAGAAAAAACTTGTGGAAAAAAATATTAAAAAGCAGCTAATAAATTTTAGAAGATATATAGAAAAAAATTGTAAAGATGTCGGAGATAACTTCCCTCAAGAAGCTAGAAATATCCATTATGACAAAAAAAGTTCTAAAGGTATTTATGGAAAAGCTACGCCAGAAGAAACGGCAGAATTAATGGAAGAAGGAATTGAAGTTAGTACTGTTCCATGGATAAAAAAAACGGAAAACTAGTTTTTTAAAAAAGTTGAAATATAATTGACAGAGTAATCCGAACTTTGGTACCAATTTTTAAGTATTAAATTGTATTTTACCCCAATCGTCTCATCTAAAGAAAAATTTTTATTTTTTGCAATGATTTCTAATTCATTGGGAGTTATAAATCTATCCCAATCATGAGTGCCTATTGGTAACCATCTCATGACATACTCGGCGCCTACAATAGCAAATAAATATGATTTCAAATTTTTATTTATTGTTGCTACGAACATAATACCATTCTTTTCTGTTAACTTTGAACAGTTCTCAATAAATAATTCAATGTTTGAAACGTGTTCTATTACTTCCATATTTAAAACTACATCAAATTTTTCCATACTTTTTAATTTTTCTGGTGCAGAATTTTCATAATTAATTTTTAAACCCATCTCTTTTGCGTGTAGTTTTGCGATTTCTATATTTTTTTCTGATGCATCAATTCCAGTTACTGTCGCCCCCAATCTAGATAATGGCTCACAAAGCAAACCACCTCCACATCCAATATCTAAAACTTTTATATTTTTTAATGGTTTTTCGATATTTCGATCTAATTTTAAATATGAAATTAATTTTTCTCTAATAAATTTAACTCTAATAGGGTTAAAAAGATGCAAGGGTTTAAATTTACCATTGGGATCCCACCATTCCTTGGCCAACTTTGAAAATTTTTCTATTTCTATTTTATCTATAGTAGTCAAATTAGTATTTATTTAGATTATCTTGTTTATTTTATTAATAAAGAGTATTTATTACCAAATAATAAACAATGTAAATTAGATATTTTTACTCATGAAAAGATTGGTGCTAAAATTTGGTGGAACTTCCGTAGGAAATGTAGCGAAAATTAAAAAAGTAGCAAATATAATTAAAAAAAGACACCAAGAAGGCAACGAAATTATTGTAATTGTGTCTGCGATGTCAGGTAATACAAACGCTTTATTAGATAAGTCTAAATTAGTAAGTGATAATTTTGATACTAAAGAATTAGATGTTTTGCTTTCCTCTGGTGAGCAAGTTTCATGTGCGCTTTTATCTGGAGCAATAATAGATTTAGGGTTAAAAAGTAGATCTTGGATGGGGTGGCAAATTCCAATACTTACAGATAATAACCATTCATCCGCAAGTATAATAAATATCGAAACAAAAGAAATTATTAAATTTATTTCAAAAAAAGGTGTAGCAATTATTCCAGGATTCCAAGGAATTTCTTCTAGTGGCAGAATAACAACCTTGGGAAGAGGTGGGTCTGATCTGTCAGCCGTAGCAATTGCAAAGTTTTTTGATACTGATTCATGTGAAATTTATACAGATGTTGAGGGCGTTTATACAACTGATCCTTCTGCAAATAAAAAAGCAAAAAAAATTGATAAAATTTCATACGAGGAAATGTTAGAAATGGCATCGCTAGGAAGTAAAGTGATGATGCCAGAGTCTGTCCAAGCATCTATGATTAATGAAATACCAGTTCATGTTAGATCAACTTTTTCTGAAAAAAAAGGAACAATTATTACATCAGATTCTGAAATTGATTTTAAAAAATTAATTACTGGAATATCTTATTCCAAAAATGATGCTAAAATTACGCTTGTCGGTGTTGTAGATAAACCCGGTGTAGCAGCTGATATTTTTGAACCTTTAGGTAAAAATAATATAAATATTGATATGGTAATTCAAAATACATCTTCTGATGGTAAAAAAACAGATGTAACTTTTACTATTAAAAGTGAGGATTTGATGAAAACTGTAAAACTGATTGAAAAAAATAAAGAATATTTAAAATATGAGAAGATAATACATGATGACAAAGTTTCTAAAGTCTCTATTATTGGGGCAGGAATGATAGCGAACCCTGGAGTTACACATCAAATGTTTAGATCTTTGGCAAATGAAAAAATAAATATATTGGCAATATCAACTTCTGAAATAAAAATTTCAGTTTTAGTTGAAGAAAATGCAACACAAAGATCAGTAAAAGCTTTACATAAAACTTTTGGCCTAGATTAATAAACAAATGAGCATAAGACCTTTTCGAGATATTAAAAGAAAAAAAACAAAAAAAATAAAAGTAGGAAAAGTTGAAGTGGGTGGTGATGCAAAAATATCTGTCCAATCAATGACTAATACTTTAACAACTGATATTGATAGCACCATTAAACAAATAAACCAATTAGAGGAAGCGGGCGCAGATATTGTTAGAGTTTCTTGTCCTGACCAAGATTCATCTTTTTCTCTAAAAAATATAATAAAAAAAACTAATGTGCCAATAGTTGCTGACATTCACTTCCATTATAAGAGAGCGATTGAAGCTGCATCTTCAGGAGCTCACTGTCTAAGAATCAATCCAGGAAATATTGGCTCCAAAGAAAAAATTAGAGAAGTGCTTAAAGCAGCAAAAGATAATAACTGTTCAATAAGAATTGGCGTCAACGCAGGGTCTTTAGGTAGAAAACTTTTAGAAAAGTATAAAGAACCCTGCCCAGAAGCTTTAGTTGAAAGTGCCATTAACAATATTAAACTTTTAGAAGATGAAGATTTTTTTAATTTTAAGATAAGTGTGAAATCATCGGATGTTTTTTTAACTACAAAAGCTTACAAAATATTATCATCAGCTTGTGATTATCCTTTACATCTGGGTATTACTGAAGCTGGAAGCTTAACTTCAGGAAGCGTTAAATCATCTATAGGAATGGGAAATTTATTAATGGATGGCATTGGTGATACAATTAGAGTCTCTTTATCAGCTGATCCTGTTGAGGAAGTTAAAATTGGTTATGAAATTTTAAAATCATTAAATATAAGACACAAAGGTATAAATATTATATCTTGTCCTTCATGTGCAAGGCAGGCATTTCCAGTTATAGATACAGTTAATATTTTAGAAAAAAGACTTTCGCACATAAAAGAGCCATTAACATTATCAATAATAGGTTGTGTAGTTAATGGACCTGGAGAAGCTTCCCAAACAGATATAGGGCTAACAGGTGGTGGTAATGAAAATCATATGATGTATCTTTCAGGAATACCTCATCAAAAAGTAGCCAGCAATAAGGTAATTGAAGAAGTGGTAGCTTTAGTCGAAAATAAAGTCAAAGAATTAAAAAATAATTAAATTATAAAATGATTCCCATAGAAAAAGTTAGATTAATTGTCAAAACTTACGAAACTTTGGAAAAAGAACTCGCTTCTGGCTCTATTGACAAGAAAGATTTTGTTAAAAAATCCAAGGAATATTCAAGTATTGGAGAAGTTATAAATGAAGCTAAAGGTTATGTTAATTTTGAAAAAGAAAGAGAAGATTTAAAAAAAATTATAGACGATAAAGGTAGTGATGAAGAAATGCGGAAGTTAGCAGAAAGTGAATTAGATCAGTTATCTAAAAAAAAGGATGAATACGAAAAAAAATTAAAAATATATCTTCTACCTAAGGACGAGGCAGACGGTAAAAATGCTATATTGGAAATTAGAGCTGGCACTGGTGGGTTAGAAGCTACTTTGTTTGTAGCAGATCTTTTTAAAATGTACGAAAAAGTTTGTTTAAAAAAAAAATGGACACTGGAAATTATTAATATATCTAAAAGCGACGCTGGGGGATTTAAAGAAGTAATTTTATTGATAAAAGGAACTGATATTTATTCATTTTTAAAGTTTGAATCTGGAGTACATAGAGTGCAAAGAGTGCCAGAAACCGAAACACAAGGCAGAGTGCATACTTCTGCCGCAACTGTAGCTGTATTACCGGAAGCTGAAGAAGTAGATATAAAAATTAATGAAAAAGATTTGAGAATAGATGTTTTTAGATCAGGAGGACCAGGAGGACAATCTGTAAACACCACTGACAGCGCAGTTAGAATCACTCACCTTCCAACGGGAACTGTTGTAAGTCAACAAGATGAAAAATCACAGCATAAAAATCGAGCGAAAGCGATGAAAATTTTAAGATCAAGAGTTTATGATGCCGAAAGAGCAAAAAAAGATAAAGAGCGATCAAAGGAGCGAAAAAATCAGATAGGATCTGGAGATAGATCGGAAAGAATTAGAACATATAACTTTCCACAAGGTAGAATTACAGATCATAGAATAAATTTAACTTTACACAAACTTGAAGAATTTTTAAGTGGTGATGCTTTTGAAGAACTAAGTCAAAACTTGAGAATCCAAGATCAAGAAATAAAACTAGCTAATTTAAAGCAATAAAATGATTTTAGAAAAAACAATTAAACAAGCTTCATTACTTTTAAAAAATTATAATATTACCACGCACGAATTAGATGCGGAGGTAATTTTATCTGAAATTATGGGAGTTACGAGGGAATTTTTAATAGTAAATAATAATATGATTATTCCAAATAATACTATTAAGGAGTTTAACGTAGCAATAAAACGAAGAACCAAAAAAGAACCTGTTGCTTATATAATTGGCAAAAAAGAGTTTTGGAGTGAAGATTTTTTAGTTAATAAAGCAACACTTGTGCCAAGGCCAGAAACAGAGCTATTAATTTATAAAATAATAAAATATTTTAAAAATAAAAAAATTAATATTCTTGATATTGGAACAGGATCAGGCTGTATATTACTTTCAATATTAAAAGAATTGAAGTATTCAAGAGGGACGGGTATAGATATCTCAGCTAAAGCAATCAAAACAGCTAAGTCAAACGCTATTAAACTAAATTTATTTAATAGTTCGAAATTCAAAGTTTGTGATTTAAATAAATTTAATATTGGTAAGTATGATTTAATTGTATCAAACCCACCATACATAGCTTCAAAAGATTTAAAAAATCTTAGTAAAGATATAATAAACTTTGAGCCATTAGTGGCATTAAAAGGAGGAGTAGAAGGACTTGACCTTATAAAAAAAGTTATTTATAAATCGAATAATCTTTTAAAAAGAAACGGCCTACTAGCTATTGAAATAGGCCATCATCAATATAGAAAGACTGTTAATATACTAAATAAGCAAGGATTTAAAGAATTAAGTAAAGAATATGATTGCAATAAAAATATACGTTGCATAATAAGCACAAAGGTAAAGTTTTTTTAAAATTAAAAAGAAATTATTTTGACAAATTTAAATATTAATTAGTAAGATAGCATTAATCCTTTATATAAATAAGGTACTTCAATAAAATATATGTTTCAACGTAGACCAAAAAGTTTTAGACATCGTTCAAGAGGAAGAAGTGGATCTCAACGGCACAGCAATGGCCAGGGAAGATCAATATCCAATAACTTTTCAAATGGACAAATGAGAAATAATTTTAGAGGCAACACACAAAGTGCTGAAAAATTATTTGAAAAATATAATACATTAGCAAAAGAAGCTCTTTCTTCAGGT
>MDSV01155483.1_pt1 | contig 11646 bp, 14 predicted proteins | sample 810851 | NCBI WGS metagenome assembly MDSV01 (sample SAMN05326640, study PRJNA326480) | marine metagenome | isolation source: seawater | place: Atlantic Ocean: North East | collected 2012 | reverse complement strand
TATTAATGATGAAGAAATAACTTTATTTTCACCACACGAAGTACCTGAATTATACGAAGCTTGGGGTACACCACAATTTGATGAACTGTATGAAAAGACAGAAAGAAAAACAAGTGTATTTAAAAAGAAGGTAAAGGCACAAGATTTATTTTTTGATATATTAAAAGAAAGAGCTGAAACTGGACGTATCTATATTATGAATATAGATCATGCCAACACCCACTCTTCTTTCAAAGATCCTATCCGCATGTCCAACCTCTGTCAGGAAATTACACTTCCAACCCAGCCAATAGGTCATTTAGATGATGACAACGGTGAAATAGCATTGTGTATTTTAAGTGCTGTGAACGTTGGAGCATTAAAAGAACTAGATGACCTTGAAGCTATTTGTGATTTAAGTGTTAGAGCATTAGACCAAATAATAGATTATCAAGGCTATCCTGTAAAAGCGGCAGAAATATCTACAAGAGCAAGACGTTCATTAGGTGTTGGCTACATTGGCTTAGCACACTATCTTGCTAAACACAAAGTCAAATACAGTGATCAAGAAGCATGGAAACTAACACACCAACTGTCTGAAGCATTTCAATTTTATTTGTTGAAAGCATCTATGTTACTTGCAAAAGAACGTGGCAAGTGTGATTACTTTGAAAGAACAAAATATGCAGATGGTATCCTACCAATAGACACATATAAAAAAGATATAGACAAAATTATTAATGTTGAATTACAGTATGATTGGGAATGGCTAAGAACAAACATTGGTAAACATGGATTGAGACATTCAACACTATCAGCTCAAATGCCAAGTGAAAGTTCTTCTGTGGTTAGCAATGCAACTAATGGTATTGAACCACCACGTGCATTATTATCAACAAAGAAAAGTAAAAAAGGCCCACTTAAACAAGTAGTGCCACAATATCAACAACTGAAAAACTATTACACACTGCTTTGGGATATGCCTAACAACGATGGTTACATTAATATAGTATCAGTGATGCAAAAATTCTTTGATCAAGCAATATCTGGTAACTGGTCTTATAATCCAACACAATATGAAAACAATGAAGTACCTATGAGTGTAATGTTAAAAGATTTATTATCAACATACAAGTTAGGATGGAAAACCTCTTACTATCAAAATACATATGACTTCAAAGGCGAAGAAGAAACAGTTCAACCACAAGGAGTAGAAGATACAGTACAGCACACTGAACTAAATGGACAAAAATCTAGAGATGAGTTCAGCAGTGATGAAGAATACGAAGAGTACTGTGATGCCTGTGCAATCTAAGATATCTTTTCCACATGATACATCAGAGCCAGGTCTAGATTTCTATAAAGACTACAAAAGGCAAAAAATAGTAAGAGACACTAGTGACATCAGCACATACTATTACAAACATCCTGCAAATGATAAATTTCTTTGTTGTTACAATTCGCTTTGGAATACACTAGCCCAAATTCATTATCAATTTACTATACCACCGTTTAATCAAAAGACAGTTATTTCAGTACCGTATGATAAAATAAAATTCTCTGCAGAATATTCAAAATTTTCATTAGAACAACATTTAGAATATGCTTATGCAACAGGGCACTTTATTATAATAGATAAAAGTGTTGAACACATACATGACACACAAAATTTTATGGACTTGTACAACGACTTAAAAACTTTTAACTTGTTAGATAGATGTGTTGTTGTAGATAACACTAAAGATGAAACACTATTTGAAATGTATAATGTACCACACATTTATATTCCTGGTTATCCGTTATTTTATATTTCATTAACAAAAAAGATTCCACCATATGTTGCAGAACCAAAGAATATGTTTTTGTGTTTGAACAACTACAATAAGCCACACAGACTAGCCACTATTGCTATGTTATCAAAAAAAAATATGCTTAGAAAGACAGCTTGGAGTTATCGTGAAACAGCAACAGTACAAAACCAAACTTACAATCCTACCAAAATTGTTCCAGACTGGGATAATAAAATGGTTAACTTTCAAACACCAAAACACTTAGATCAAAGTGATGGTGACTTTGATCAAGATGCAAACATGTCAGCTTTGTATGGATCAGCAGTAACATCGATTGCTACTGAAACTGATTACATCTTTGATAAAACATCCTTTGCAACTGAAAAATGTTACAATGCTATACATTATGGCGCATTATTAATTGCTGTATCATGCCCTGGGACTATAGATATTATGAGAGAACATGGTATTGATGTGTATGACGACATGATAAATCATTCATATGATGATATTAAAGATCCAATTGAAAGATTTAAAGCAATTGAAATAGCAGTTGAAGACAACTATGCTATTGGTGGATATAAACAATTGAGAACAGCACTTTCACCTAGAATATTGCGTAACCAAATGTTGCTAACACACCATGATCATTGGTATAAAGAACTTGAGCATTGTATATTCATATCCCATAAAAATTCTAGGTGGGAGTGTTGACAAAATTTTATAAAAAATATATAATTAAAAAGCAATGAGCAAAACAGTATTCAACAGAGAAGAAGTAGATTTTACCAAAGAACCTATGTTTTTTGGTGCAGATCAAAACGTACAGAGATATGATATATTCAAATATCCTGCGTTTGACAAATTGAATCAAACAATGCTTGGATATTTTTGGAGACCTGAAGAAGTATCTTTACAAAAAGATAGATCGGATTATCAAACATTTCGTCCTGAGCAAAAACATATTTTTACATCAAACTTAAAATACCAAACATTATTAGATAGTGTACAAGGTAGAGGACCATCATTAGCATTTCTACCATATGTTTCTAATCCAGAGTTAGAAGGCTGTATTGTTACTTGGGATTTTTTTGAAGCACTACATTCTCGTTCTTATACACACATAATGAAAAATGTGTATGCAGACCCAAGTGAAGTGTTTGACACAATACTTAATGATGAAGAAATAATAAAGAGAGCAATATCTGTTACAGAAAACTATGACAGGTTTTCACAACTAGCAGAAGACTATTTTGTAAAAGGCAAAGGCGATATCAAAGAAGTTAAACGAGCATTGTATCTTGCAATGATAAACGTTAATATACTAGAAGGTTTACGATTCTATGTTTCCTTCGCTTGTACATTTGCATTTGGTGAACTGAAACTTATGGAAGGCTCAGCAAAAATTATCTCATTCATTGCAAGAGATGAAGCAACACATCTTAATCTTTCAACGCAAGTTATTAAAAACTGGCACGATGGCGACGATAAAGAAATGCAAAAAATAGCGAATGAATGCAAAGACGAAGTTATTAAAATGTATAAACTATGTGTTGAAGAAGAAAAGGCATGGGCAAAACATTTGATGAAAGATGGATCAATAATAGGTTTAAATGATAATCTTTTAGGACAGTATGTTGAGTTTGTTGCTAACAAAAGACTTAGAGCTATTGGGTTTGATCCGTTGTTTGACCGTCCAGCTAACGCAAATCCTTTACCGTGGACACAGCATTGGTTGTCATCAGCAGGATTACAGGTAGCACCACAAGAAACAGAAGTTGAGTCATACATCATTGGCGGTTTAAAGCAAGATGTTGACAAAGACACATTGAAAGGATTTACGTTATAATGTTAATTGATACCCCACTTAAAAAAGACGATATTATTGCAATACGATTAATTGCAGGCGAAGAAATAATTGGAAAACTTGTAGAGATTGCTGACCAATTTATACATGTCAGTAAGCCACTTGCTCTTGTAGCCTCACCTCAAGGTGGATTAGCAATGCAAAACTATTTGCTGTTAGGCGATATGAACCACGTACAAAAAATTAATAGAGATACTATTATAGTTTTCAGCAAAGCAAATAAACATGCCACTGACAATTACATCAAAGGTACTTCATCGATTGCTACACCTACCAAACCAAAACTTGTAGTGTAACATGTGTCTGAACGAAAAAGAAAATACCCATATTACCCAAGAATAGTATGGCAGTCGATGGTTAAAGCTAGGATAAACTTTAACGAATTTTTCTACAAACACAAAATGTTTGGTAAACAAGCAGTGTTTGTAAATATTCCCAAATTTCCAAGCTACGTTCACAGCAGAGTCACAAGAATAGAAACAAAAGAACCAGAAACTTTAGAATGGTTAGATACCATACAATGTGGTGATGTCTTTTTTGACGTAGGTGCCAATATTGGTTTATACACTGTTGGCGGCTGGGCCAAAGGATGCCAAGTCAACAAGGAAAACAACAAAAGGATTAGTGGTAACCAAGTGTTTGCGTTTGAACCACACTTCACTAATTACTTTTGCTTGAACATGAACATAGAAGCAAACCATATGCAAGGTGTATATGCATACTGTTTAAGTTTAGGAGATAAAAATACAATGTCACATATTAATTTGTCAGATCCATATGCTGGTGCGGCAAACAATCGTATGGATTTTTCTGCAGGATCATTTGATCAAGGAGCAATAGAAATGAGATTAGATGATGTTGTAGAACAACAGAAGTTACCACAGCCAACACACATAAAAATAGACGTTGATGGTTATGAAAAGCAAGTATATGTTGGCGGAAAGAAGACTATACATAATGCAAGGACGGCACTAATTGAAATACACAATGATCACACCCATATTGTAGATGACATGATAGCAAACGGCTTTGAAATTACTGGAAAGCATGTGCGTAGAAACTCGCCAGAACACAATTATATTTTTACAAAGAATGAATGAACCAACCATAAACGAAAAATGGGCAGGCGGCAGTGCGTGTAAAAGCATGAACACTCATTTCTACTCAACTGATTTAGAAAAACAATATGAAAAGCACAAAAGCAAGAAAAAAACAAGAGACCTACTTGAAAAAAATGGTTGGTTGCACAAAAACCAAATTACATATACTTTTAATTCACATGGATTTAGGTCTGAAGAATTTAATGATGTTGAAATTTTATTCAACGGATGCTCGCACACATTAGGAGTAGGACTCCCAATAGAACAAATCTGGAGCAAAAAAGTAGCAGACTATTTTGACGTCAAATACCACAGTTTAGCTATGGCAGGATCTGATAACGTTTTTATGGCACAAAGATCTGTATTTTGGATCCCTAAGTTAAAACCAAAATATTATGTTGTGCAAGAATCCTTTAGAGAACGTTTTAACTGGTGGGGTCCAGATCTAGATAATCCTACTAAAGTGGAGATGCAAACAACTGGTGCTCTAGGCTACACTCAAATTGATCGTAGTATTCTTGACATGAGCTCACACCGTGAAAACTATGAATGGCATTATTACTGTTTTCGACATATAATAGAAAAAATTTGCAAACAACACAACGTCAAATTAATAGTTTTATCAGACGATCGCATGGCAAAAATCAATAATCCAGATTTAGATCTTGCAAGAGATTTGCAACATAGAGGCCAAAAAGAAAATCAAAAATTTGCCAGAGTAGTAGTAGACAAAATAAAAAAATTAGCATAAAATAGTATTTGTAAACGTTGAAACACTTGTAATAGACAGGGCGGACCCCGGGGCAGTACCGGGCGAGTCCACCAAAAGGAGATGTGTATGGACAAAGGAATAATGGGGGTACAAGATGAAGAACCCCTTAGTATTGAAAGTGAGCAAGTATCTGTTTAAAGGATATATCATATGGAGCATATGTGCTGACCTGTTTTTAATTGCAGGTATCATAGCATTGTTGCTTGGCGATATTACAATCTCTTTTTAATGGGCTCGAAATAGGATTGACGTATGTTAAAAGAAGTGCGGAGTTTACCGGATGACTGCGTTATTGGTCAAAATTATAAAAGCAAACGATAACACGTATGCATATGAGGAAGAACTAGCCTTAGCGGCATAGACTTCTTTCGGGGCGGCCCCTGCCTTGCAACAGAAGTGGGGCACTTTGTATATGTTTAGATCGCAACAATTAAAATCTATAGAATTTGAACTTGCCAACAAATGTAATGCAAGATGTCCACAGTGTCCACGTTACTCACAAGGCAAATTGATCAAAGGACTTAACAAAGATGAAATCACATTAGATGATATTACTAATTCTATATCCATAGACATTATCAAAAAATTAACCAGTGTAATCTTCAAAGGCACTACTGGAGATCCAATCATTGCTAAAGATTTTATACCTATATTGAAATATTTTAAACAACATAATCCAAACATGGAAGTATGGATTGCTACCAATGGTGGTCTCCATGACACCAACTATTGGACTAACCTAGCAAAGATATTAAATTCAAATGATAAAATTGTATTTGGCATCGATGGACTTGAAGATACTCACAGTATCTACAGAGTTGGCACTGAATACAACAAAGTTATTGAGAATGCCACAGCATTTATACAAACAGGAGGCAATGCTCATTGGCAGTTTATTAAATTTTCACACAATGAACATCAGTGGCAAGACTGTAAAGAACTATCAAAAACTTTAGGGTTTACAAATTTTGTTACACTGCATTCTGATAGAAACTTTGAAGAAAGTTATTTGAATCCACCAAGTGATCAAATTAAATTAGAGCCTACAGGTTGTGTGTCTTGCATGAGTGCAAACAAAAAAGAAGTGTTTGTGTATGCAGATGGAACTGTATATCCTTGCTGTTATTTGGGTGGAATGCATTCTTGGTCTGCAGACACTGATACAAGTTTAGATTATTCAATGCTGAAAAAAATTACAAATCCTTTAGAAAAAACCCTCCATACAGACAGTTTGGACAGCATAATTGATTCTGATCAATTCCAAAACTTTGCCCAAGTATTTGAAAAACCATTGCGTCCTTGTAAAAAATACTGTTCCTATTAAATAATCAAAATAGTGTACTTTAATTAAATACGTCAGTAATGGCAAAAATTGTTAAAAATGTATGGATAGATTTTTTGAAATGGTTGAAATACGAACCTTCAAAACACTACTTTAGGGGAAAATCAGATGGCAGTTGATGAAAAAGGCAAACTAGAAGTTGCTGTGAGAATACTAGGCAATGAAATAGTTGCTCTTAAAATGGAAGTTGACGATTTCAAAATGAAATGGTTAGTGTATGGGGTAATCACAATCGTAGCTCTTGCATGGGCATTAGGAACTTATGGTCCACCATTGATCGATATGATTGGCAGTGACTAGTGTTTAAACGTCTACGTGAATGGGCAACCCTAGATCGTTGTGTTGACTTAACAGTTGATATCTTATTGCTCATACTTGAAGTAATCACCAGTCCTATTCTGATATTGGTTCGTTTGCTACGTTGGTTTTTGAACTTGTGGTTTGTGAATAAATTTAAAGCAGGTGCTCGTTGGATAGCACATTGGTTTGAACGCAAGAGAGCATATAGGTTGAAACATGGACATGGCATATTCAGAACCTATTGGTGGTTGATACTACTATCTCCTCTAATTATCAGTGCAATTGGCACATCAATTCTATTCTACACAGAATTTTTAGCCTGTTGGCGTGATCCAATGTGTTGATAAATAATTGCATATATGTACGAATATAAAGTAAACATCATTAAAATAGTTGATGGCGACACCGTTGATGTTGATATTGATTTAGGCTTTGGTATGTGGATCAAAGATGAAAGAGTTAGAATGATGGGCATTGACACACCAGAATCTAGAACCAGAGATAAAGTTGAAAAGAAATTTGGACTTGCATCCAAAGAAAGACTTAAATCTTTGCTTGGCAAAACCGGAATACTCAAAACACAGGTCAATAAAAAAGGCGAAGACATGAAAGGTAAGTTTGGTAGAATACTAGGTGACTTTGTTGTCGACGGAAAAATGGCAACCGAGATACTCATAAAAGAAGGCCATGCTGTAAAATATTTTGGTGGATCTAAAGAAGAAATTCAAGCAAAACATATGAAAAACAGAGATCGTCTAATTAAAGAAGGCGTCGTAAAACCTTAGTTTTCCAACAATTATTACAAGTTGACATTTACATAAAATACCATACAATAGCAGTATGGGTAAAATAAAATTTATATTGACTATATTTTTTATCTTTAGCATAGTAGGAATCGCTAAAGGTGATTGGACGCAAAATGCAACAGACAAAGAATGTCTTGCAAAAAATATATACTTCGAAGCAAAGAATCAACCATTAATGGGGCAGTTAGCAGTTGCTATTGTAGTAATGAATAGAGTTGCTGATAAACGTTTCCCTAACACAGTATGTGAAGTGGTTCAACAAGGACCTACACTTGCATGGACTGAAAACTTTCCTGTCAAAAATAAATGTCAGTTTAGTTGGTACTGTGATGGTAAGTCAGACAAACCTAGACATGAAGGCAAATGGAACAACAGTTTAAGTGTGGCAGGTCTTGTGTTGGCTTACAGAGATAACATTCAAGACATTGCATTTATACTAGATGGAGCCACTCACTATCATGCAGACTATGTCTATCCTGAATGGCGTAAAAGCAAACACAAAGTTGTGCAAATTGGTAATCATATTTTTTACAAATGGCAAAGCTAGTAATCTTTTTATCTATATTAATTGTAGGTTGTACCGGCAGTAGTCCTGTGATGTATGTGATGACTGGTCATGAAAATCAAAAACAAATGATAGATGCTACATTTCAACATGCATTAGAACACAACCCCGATGGTGTTGTCAGTGCCTGGAACGATGACACTGCTGATAAAAGTGGTTATATAAAACCAATGTATGCGTCATATGATTGGAAACCACCTTGTAGACATTTTGAACTTGCTTACTTTGGTCCTGGCACCAAAGTTAGGAAATATTTTGGACAGGCCTGTAGACGCAATGGCGTTTGGAAAATCCATTAAATACTACTATAATGTCGTTGTATTGCAATTATTTTGGTCAAGGTCTTGATTTATCTGTTGTTGGAAATTCTTTACTATTAAGACCATGTTGTTTGTACAAAGATGACACACTGATTCCATTACAAAATGCAACTAAAAAATCTTTATTGGCAGACATCAAAAGTTTCTTAACCAATTCAAACCAAAAAAACTACAAGCAAGATGCTTGCCAAACTTGTATTGAACTAGACGATTCCAACATGCCAAGTTTACGGCAGAACAGTTTCAATTACACTAGAAAAGATACAAAAATACATTCATTAACAATGGAAGCTGACTATAGATGTAATCTGGCCTGCCCAATGTGTGGTCCTCATCTATCATCAACATGGTATGAACAACGAAAAACAGATCAAGACTCTGGTGTGAACTTTGATGATCACCAGTTCATACACAACAAAGACTATCGATACACTAGAGAAAAAATTATTGATACTGTGTTGGACTTAGATCTATCAAATTTGCAATGGATTAAAATCACAGGCGGCGAACCGTTGTACAGCGACAGTCATTTATATTTGTTAAAAGGCATAATGGAAAAATGTGATCCATCAAAAATCACAGTTAACTATACCACTAATTTTTCGTTTGTGCCTACACAAGAAACATTAGATGTTTGGGCACAATTTAAATGCATAGAATATTCAGGATCAATTGACGGCACTGGTGATCAATTCCATTTTTTGCGATGGCCTTACCGATGGGAAAAACTATTAAAAAATGTAAAAGACATAAAAGAAGTTTGTGGTGCTAACACACACTTTAAAATTGAACACACATTTACACCTCTAAACATATTTTATTTGGATCAAATGATGGGGTTCATCACCAGCACAATGGGATCAAATAGATTTGGACAAATGACTGATTTTAGAATGCACAGATGCTTTAAATCTAAACTAGATTTAGAGTATACACCAACGAAATTAAGGCATGTAGTGTATGAAAAATATGGTCAACAGCACAAAGTAAGCAAACTGTTACAAAACACACCCACTACAGAAAACAATGCACTAGTGCCTTATTTAGACGCTATTTCTAAAGCAAGAAAGCTGAATTGGAGAACAATTTTTAAGGATATAGAACAGTATTTCTAGTTGATGTGATTTGGCTACGACTAAATAAATAAAACAAAGGAACTATTAAACTATGCCAGGATATTTTTCAACTAAGGGTGATACTAGAAAACCAGCTTACTTTAGAGTGAGTATAGATATGTCAGCATTTGCTACAAACACTGACGGAACAGACGGTGGAGCAGTTAGTCCTAATGGTAATTTTCCTACATCGGATAGACCATACATTACAAACTTATCTACATTAGCAACAAGCACAACAAGAGCAACAACAAACGTACTTGCGGCTAGAAGAGAACGTGGTTTAATGAGATTTGAAAAAATGGTTTCATCATTACAAACTGATTGCAATATTGATATACTTGATATAGAGATAGTAGAAGCTAATGGAGATGCTCAAGGCACACTATTAGAATTTACTATAGAAATAGAAAGTCCAGATCATATTAATACAACTACTACAGACGGAATACCAGATGGTTCAACAAGAGCTGTTGCAGGTAACGTTGGTACAGTAGGTACAAATACAAAACCAAACAGATTAAGAGTTTTAATTGCAAGAGGTATTAACGGCGGTGAAGACGTTGGAGATTCAACTGCAAACAGCTACAGCGAAATAAGATCCTTATATCTTCCTGCAACAACTGATACTATTATGCAATCTGTTTCAGTAGGAAATCCTATTGCTTACGGTGAAATATTCGAAGCAATCACAGTTAATCAACTTACTCAACTTGCTACAGTTAGTACTGGTGATGACTCTACACTTGCACTACAAACTGAACAAGTATAGGCCAATACTACTACTTCTAATCAATTTTAAGCATAGATAAACTAGACGTATGACTGAATTCATCTATACATCTCCTGATGGTGGCCACACTGTTTATGAACAGGAACTTATGAAACCAGAAACCAAAAGACTTCTGAGTGAAGATGAATGGTCACTTGCGTGTAAACAAGCTCGTGAAGAAGAAATGTTTAGCGGCACACCAGAAGCAGTAATTTTGAGAAATAGACATCCTGCCTTGCAAGATGCATGGAAACAATACAAAACTTTATGGGAACTTACCATCACACAAAAAGACTGGCAAGAAGCAAATCAACTAGGTTTAGTTGAAAGTGATACCGAGTAAATATTAGAACATGTTCTTAATTTTATTAACATTTATTACAGCACTGTCTATATCAGGTGTAGCAATATACTATTCTATTCTAGGATTGGCGGCTATATTTGCGGCGGCGGCAGTACCTATTATGATTATGGGCACTGTGTTAGAAGTAGGCAAATTGGTCACAGCATCATGGCTGTATCAAAACTGGAGGATAATTCCCTGGCTATTAAAATCTTATCTTACTACAGCAGTCGTAGTGTTAATGTTTATAACATCAATGGGTATCTTTGGGTTTTTATCTAAAGCACACGTTGAACAAACATCAGCAGAAACCAACGTTGGATCACAGTTAGAGACTATTGACGAAAAAATATTGCGTTCTGAAAACAAAATAGAGAGATGGATTAAAGAAATTGAAACACAAAATAGTCAAGGTGGTGCTAACGTAGAAGTAAGAGTAGATGAGTTAGTACAAGTAGAGCAACGTAACCTTAATGATTTGTTTACAAGAATAACAAATGAAAAGAAAACACTAAATGATCAAAGTGGTTTGGTTATACAAAATTTACAATCACAGTTACAAACCATATACGATA
>MDSV01006882.1_pt1 | contig 11646 bp, 5 predicted proteins | sample 810851 | NCBI WGS metagenome assembly MDSV01 (sample SAMN05326640, study PRJNA326480) | marine metagenome | isolation source: seawater | place: Atlantic Ocean: North East | collected 2012 | reverse complement strand
GTTTGATTTGAAAATATATGCTGTTAATGAGATGCGTCTTGATGATATTAATATTTTAATTGAAATTAAAGACAGTTCCCAAAACACAATTTTCAGTGAAACTTTATATAGAAATTTTAAAAGAGGCATTTCAACAATTTTAGATAAAAAAATATCCAGTTCAAATATGCTTGGTTCTTACAGTGTAGAAGTAACTCTTTTTGATAGCAATCAAAAACAATTGAGTTCTAACGTTGAAAATTTTGACATCTTCAAATCCGAAGATTTTACACCCCCAACAAAACCATTTGCTTTACACGACCCTGAAGGCTCATTATCCGAGTTTTTAAAATCTAAAAATATAGATTTTATGCCTTTTGACAGCACTTTGGATTCCAACACACCTCTACTTGTAGGACTGTCCAAAAACAAAAAGCAATATGATAAGGATGCAAATCTGATAAGAGACTATGTAAAAAATGGAGGTTATGCTGTATTTTTTGAAGTTAAAGGGAAAACGGCAAAAAATACCGACCGAGTTTTGAAAGAAATTTCAAAAAATGGTTTGCCATCAGACGCACACATGTTAGCCAAATGGCCTACACTTGGAGGTTGGGCTGCAAAATCGCATATTGTAACAGATCACCCTATATTCAATGGTTTGCCAACAAATCAAATTATGCATGGGGTTTATGAAAATATTCATCCCATTTCTTCCATGGCAAAACAAGAAGGAGATTACATTGCAGGCCTTATTGGTTACGATCATTTCCCAAATAATGACATCATGGTACGTCACTATAACGGTCCTGGGGAGGTCTGGTGGGCTGCAGATGTTTTGGAAGCTGAACTGGGCAAAGGAAAGATGCTGCTGTCCACACTGCAGATAATCAATTATTTAGGAAAGGACCCCGTAGCAGATAAACTACTTTTCAATATCATTAATTATTTAACCAATAATCCCTAAACCTCTTAATAATGTCAATGAATAAACTGCTTCTTTTTTTAGGGCTTTCTTTTTTTCAGTTTTTTCATGCCCAAATTCGTCTGCCAAAACTTATAAGTGATGGCATGGTGTTACAAAGAGAAACCCCTATTAAAATATGGGGTTGGGCAGCGCAAGAGGAGGCCATTAGCCTGGAGTTCATTGGTAAAACCTACCAAACCCAAGCAAATGCAGATGGAGAGTGGCAGATTACCCTGCCATCTTTGCCCTTTGGAGGACCTTACAAGATGATTTTAAAAGCTTCGAATACTATCGAGCTTAAAAACATCCTTATCGGGGATGTTTGGGTGGCTTCTGGGCAGTCTAATATGGCTTATGAAATGTTTAAATCAAAGCGCTTATACAGTCGTGACATTGAAAACGCAAACAATACATACATTAGGCATTTTTTAGTACCCAAAGAGGCCAGTTTTAATGAGGATAATAAGGACTTAAAATCTGGAAGTTGGAAGTCTTTGAATCCCAATAGCATTGGAAAATTTTCTGCTGTAGCCCATTTTTTTGCAGAAAAAATTTATGAAGAGAACCAAATTCCTATTGGCATTATAAATTCAAGTCTAGGGGGTTCACCGGCACAAGCTTGGATGACTGAAAGTGCATTAAAATCATTTCCTGAATATTTTGCGGCGTCTCAGAGGATGAAAAATAAAGCTTTTGTGGATTCCATTGAAAACAGAAATAACAATCTCAGAAAAGTTTGGATAGAAAATGCAAACACTACCGATTTGGGGCTTCAAAATAATTGGCAGTCAGCTAATTTTGATGACTCTAGCTGGTCTAAATTCGAGGTTCCAGGGTTGTGGGTTTCTAAACTTGGAGATAAACAGGGCGTTTTTTGGTTCCGAAAAAAAATCTTTATCGAAAGTTTAGACAATAATGATACTTCTGTTTTAAATATTGGCCGCATTTCAGACGCAGATCAAACCTATATTAATGGCCAACTTATTGGTAGCACCGCTCACAAATATCTTGAACGCAATTATGATATTCCAAAGCACTTACTCAAAGAGGGTGATAATACCATTGTGGTAAGGATGTTCTCTTACCGTTTAAACGGGGGGTTTTTAAAGGGAATGCATCGAAACTTGACTGTTGGGAATAAACTTTACGAGCTTAATAGTGACTGGAAATTCAAAGCGGGTACTGTCCTAAAGATGCTTCCAAGACCTTATCAGCTGCATTGGGCTCCCTCTGGGCTTTATAAAAATATGATTGCCCCCTTGATAAATTTCCCCATTAAAGGCGTTATTTGGTATCAAGGAGAGGGAAATGTGAGAAATGCAGCTGAATACGACCGCTTATTTCCAGCTTTAATTTCGGATTGGAGGCTACAATGGGGGCAAGGAGATTTCCCATTTTTATATGTCCAATTGACCAACTATATGAAGGTGCGAGAGACGCCTTCTAAAAGCAACTGGGCAAGATTAAGAGAAGCCCAATCTAAAACGCTGTCACTAACAAATACTGCTATGGCTGTTACTATTGACATAGGGGAAGCGAATGACATTCACCCCAAAAACAAAAAAGATGTCGGTTACCGCTTGGCAAGTGCGGCCCAACGCATTGTTTATAAAAAAGGAAGACTAACCCCCCCGCCTGCTTACAAGGCCATGGAAGTTGTTGATGGAAAAATTAAAATTACGTTTTCGAACCCCAATGCTTTAGACGTTTTAGACGGAACTTTTTTGAAAAATTTTGCCATTGCTGGCGCCGATAAAAAGTTTGTTTGGGCCAAGGCTCAATTTTCTGATAATTCAGTTTTTGTATGGAATGATTCTATAATTAGTCCTGTTGCCGTACGATATGCATGGGCAGACAACCCTCAAACCATTAATTTTTATGACCAAATCGGAATGCCAATTTCTCCTTTCAGAACGGATACTTGGTAAATTCTCAAATGAACTTTTACATTATGAACTTAAAACAACAAATTTTACTCATTCCTGCGCTTATATTCTGCTTAAGTATAAATGCCCAAAAACAATATTATATATCTAGTTCAAAAGGCGATGATTCCAACATGGGCTCCAAGTTAAATCCTTGGAAAACATTGGATAAAATTAGCAATCAAAAATTAAAGCCAGGGGATACTGTGTTTTTCAAAAGGGGAGACACTTTCAAAGGTCATTTCGTTCCCAATGGGTCGGGAAGCAGGACAAAACCTCTGGTCATCACCGCCTATGGTAGTGGTAATCAACCTATAATTACTGGCCAAGTTGGGTCTGCACTGGGTGGAGATTTTCGTGAGGCCATTTATGTCAACAACCAAGACAATATGGTTTTTGATGGCTTGGAGGTTCAAAATAACCGTACAAGCGACAGATATGGCATCGATAGCGCCAAGAGTTTTGGAATCAATGTTCACAATACTGATAATCGTGTCATGAGTAATTTTACATTTAAAAACATGACTTTCAGAACTGTTTATGCTTTGTCGTATGTGAATCCTGTTAATCAAAACGCTTTCAATAAATTTGAAGTTTCTGCACTCCGTTTTATGTCTGGTTGGAATAAATCCAATATCAATAACGTATTGGTTGAAGACTGCTATTTTACCGATTTACAGCGTATTGGAGTACATATAAAGCACTCCAAAGGCAACAATGGATTTGATAACAGGCAGACAAATTTTATTTTTAGATCTAACGAATTTTATCAAATTGGAGGGACTTGTATTTTACCAACGCGTACACGCAATTGTTTGATTGAATACAATATCTTCAATCAGCCTGGTGCAAAGACAAACGAACGGATGATTGGCAGAGGGAGTGCGGTGTGGAATTATTACAGTGTAAATACCATGATTCAATACAATCAATGCATTGGAGTAAGAGGAATTTTAGATTCCCATGGCATTCACATAGACCATCACAATGTAGATACTGTAGTACAATACAATTATATGGAAGATTGTGAGGGTGGGTTTGTCGAAATTTTAGCCGGAAACGAACGCGCGACTTACCGTTTTAACATCAGTCGAAACGACGGTTGGCGAGACAATCCTAGATGGAAAACTAGCAATCATACCCTATGGCTTAACAATCAAATTAATCGAAAACCCGCCGATGCTTCTCACGACAGTTACATCTATAACAACACCATTATTATAGATCGCAAAGACAAGCCTTATCAGACTTCTATTGATATTAAAGGGACCGGGACAAGGCTTTTTAATAATCTGTTTTTTGCAATCAATGGCTCAGGAATTGGCAACAAACAAATGGTGATTCAGGACTCTTTATTTTCCATGACCAATAATTATTTTTATGGCGATATTTCAGAAAATTTCATTAATAAAGACCAAAATAAAAAAGAAGCTCATCAGCTACAAATTGAAATAAATCAGGATAAAATCAATAATTTATCGGAATTGATTAATGCGGGAATTTCTTTTGATGATGAATTTGATCATCCTCGTTTTCCTGTTGAAGCGTCTTCAATTTTTTCGACAGTCAAACCGATTCCAACTTCCGACTTTTTTGGACATACCATTCTGGCTGATGTCCAGCCAAATATTGGCGCCAACAATTCTAAGGAAACAAAATTTGTTTTGAGTAATTCAAATTTGAGGATTCAAAATCCGATTGCCATCGGAGCCATCAAGCTTATTGGAGTTGATAAAGATTATGAGTATTTTTTATCCGATGTTCTTGGTAGAGTACAGCAAAATGGAACCCTATCAAAAGGCCAGTCAAATATTGAATTAAAAAAGGAATTGATTCCTGGTCGTTATAACTTGAAATTATCAAAAGATACATTTGTTTATGACTCTAAATTAGTCGTGACCCATTAAAAAAATCAACAATCAGCCTGTGCGTTTAGCTTTAATTTGGTAAGACTACTTCAGTTCAATTTGTTCTACTTTAGTGACTGTTGCCCCTTTTTCATGTTTATAAACTGCAATTAGTTCCTTTAGTTTTTCAGTTTGAACTCCGGCAAGGTTGTTTTGTTGGCTTAAATCGTCTTTTAAGTTGTAAAGTTGATAGCCTTTAGAATTTCCAGTTTCAATATTTACCTTGTCTAAAAGTTTAGGTCCTTTATAAGGAGGAATCATGACCCAATCGCCCATTTTAAGTGCTGTTCGAGTCGTGGCTTCAATGATGAGTGATTCTCTTCCTATTTCCGATGTTCCTGAGAATACATCCCACAGTTCTTCACTATCCGGAGCAACGGCGTCACTACCAACCAGTTTTGCAATAGAAGAAAATAAATCCAATTGACTCACAAGAGCATTGGAAACTTTTGGTTTAATTTTTCCTTTCCAGTGTGTGATAAAAGGCACTCTTGTTCCCGCTTCAAAAAGACTATACTTTCCACCACGTAAACCGCCTTTTGGGGTGTGAGTTCCTAATTTTTCAACCGCATCGTCATAATATCCATCATTCAATACGGGTCCGTTATCGCTAGAGAAAACAATCAAAGTATTTTCAAGCAACCCTTCTTCTTCTAAAGTTTTTATAAATGCTCCAATGCACCAATCTGCTTCTACAATAACATCGCCTCTTGGCCCCATACCAGAACTGCCAACAAATCTTGGATGTGGAGTTCTTGGGACATGTGGCTGTTGCATGGCGTAGTATAAAAAGAATGGTTCGTCTTTATGTTTTTTAACGTAGTCTTGCGCCCCTTTTAAAAAGTGGTCTGCCATGTCAACATCACTCCATTTGGCCGCATCTCCCCCTTTCATGAAACCAATTCTTGGAATGCCATTGACAATGCTACTATTGTGTCCGTGGTGCCAATTCATTGTTAGCAACTCTGGGTTATTAAGTCCAGTTGGCTCTCCTTCAAAATTTTTCCAATAACTGACCTTAATGGGGTCCTCAGGGTCTAAACCTACCACATTTCCATTTTCAATGTAAACCGTTGGTACCCGATCTTGGGTTGCCGCCATGATGTAGGAGTAATCAAATCCTACTTCGTTGGGCCCAGGTGAAATTGTTTGGTTCCAATCTACATTTCCGGATCCAAGACCCAAATGCCATTTTCCTACTATTCCAGTATGATAGCCTTTGGTTTTGAGCATTTTTGGAAGGGTGACTTGGGCTGTATCAATGATCAGCGGAGCAGTACCACCCAATATCTTAGCGCGTTTATTTTTCCATGGATAAATACCTGTCAAAAGTGCATAACGGCTTGGTGTGCATGTTGCGGAACTAGAAAAACCATTGGTAAATCGAACCCCATTTTCAGCCAATGCATCTATATGAGGCGTCTTAATTTCAGTGGCTCCATTGGCACCAATATCACCATAACCCAAATCATCTGTGTAGATAATGACTATATTTGGTTTCGAACTTGTACTGCCGTGTAACGTTTTGTTTGAGTTGTTGTTTTGACAGGAAACACTCAGAAATAAGGTCGAAAAAATCAATATTACGCTAGCCTTATTTGAAATCATAAGTAAATAATTTTAAATTCATTGACCACAAATAAATGATAAATTTCCACAAACAAAAAATACTTAGTTAACTGTCTTTATTCAATTATTACCTTATTATAATTTGTTTGAGTTGTATTTTTCATAAGTTAAGAACCGATTACAATTTGATAAAATTTGTTTCATTTGGATGTTTTAGTATTTTAACTTTACTTTTTTATGTAGCGTTACCGAAATGTTTTAAATGGTGCAACCGATCAACACAAAAATATATAATATGAGTTTTCAAAAAAAATCAATTACCATTGTGTTTTTAAGTCTTTTTTGTTTTTCACTTTTCTCTCAAAATGTTAAAGATAAAACTAATGTTATTTTTATCATATGTGATGATTTGAATGATTACCAAGGGATTTTTGGAGGCCATTCTCAAATTCTAACCCCTCATATAGATGCGCTGGCCAGCTCAGGAGTTCGCTTTGTTAATGCCCAATCCAATGTACCGGTTTGCTCGCCTTCCAGAAATAGTTTCATCACCGGGGTTTATCCCCATACTTCTAAAGATTTTGGTTGGACCGATTTAAAAGCTCAGAAAGTTTTAAAAAACAATAAAACGATCATGCGTTATTTTCAAGAAAATGGTTACACAACACTTGGCACAGGAAAAATAACTCATGGAAATTCTATTGAAGATTGGGATGAATGGGGTCATAAATTAACCAATAACTACGGCCCTTTCTATTTTGATGGCAATAAAAATTTACCACATCCTAAGGTTCCAGAGCCTTACAGTTCAATTGGACCTATTGATGGCTCATATGGTCGGCTTTCAAGTGTTGAAAACTCTAATGGCATCAAAGGAGAGCCTGGTTGGGTTTATGGCTGGACCAAAACACCCTTTCGTTATGTCAATGATGACGATAGAGATTTACTACAAGATGAATTGCATGCCGATTGGGCCATTAAAAAAATTAAGCAATTAGGAGAAAAAGATTCTAAATCTCCTTTTTTCATGGGCATTGGGTTCGTACGTCCGCACACCCCTCTACATGCCCCAGATCGATATTTTGACATGTACCCTATTGATGAAATAAATTTAGAGCCTTGGATAGAAAACGACACAGACGACACCTTTTGGGATGCAAACTTTGGGCATCGTAAAGCCTTAAAAGGTCCTAAATATTACAAGATGTTACTGGAATCTTATGGCGGGGATCGAACCCTAGCCATGAAACATATCGTACAGGCTTACATGGCTTGTGTGACATTTGTGGATGCTCAAATTGGTAAGGTTGTCCAGGCTCTTGATGAAAGCCCTCTGAAAAATAATACCATCATTGTTTTGACTAGTGATCATGGATGGCAATTGGGTGAAAAAAATCAGGTCTTTAAAAACTCTCCCTGGGAAGAAAGTGCTAGAATACCTCTGGTGGTGCGTTTGCCAAATGGCCAACGTGGGCTTGAAGTGAAACAACCTGTTTCATTAATTGATTTATACCCTACTTTTGTTGATTACTGCAATTTAAAGGGCGATCATAAATTTAATGAAAAAGGGGCTGAGTTAGGTGGAAATTCACTCCGTCCCTTATTAGAAAATAAAGACTGGAAAGGTCCTAAAGGCGCTTTAACAATAGTAGGGAATGTTGGAAATAAAACCACTGTTGACACACAAAATTTTTCTTATCGAACTGAAAATTTCCGTTACATCCGGTATGCTAAGGGGCAAGAGGAGCTTTACGACCACAAAACCGATCCCTACGAATGGTACAACCTTGCGGCTGAAAAAGATTTTAGAAAAATCAAAAGAAAATTATCGAAACAGATGCAGACGCTCATCAATAAACACCGATAACAGTATAAATGAGTCCGCTAAATTTTTCATCCAATCTTTTATTACAATGCTTTACAACGATGTAAATTTTCAAGAAAATCACCAAATGGTTTGCAATGCATAAAACGATCTCACTTGTTGGAGTTTTATTATTTTTAAAAATTAATGCCACAGCTCAAGTTTTTAATTCCTGTAATGATGATGATGATATCATTGTAAATAGTGATTCGACCTCCAAATTGATTCATCAATTTTCATGGGATTTTGAGAACTGTCCACTTGATGTTTCAAGTCATCGATTCATTGGTTTTGATATCAAAAACAATTCAAATTCAAAAGCGGTAATCGATCTGCAATACGAATCTGGACCCAACTTCAAAAATGCGGCCCGATTTGTTGTTGATCCAAACCAAAGTCAAACTTTTAAAATGATGATTGTGAGGCAAAAACCAAATGACGAAACCTCATGGAAGCTCTATTTTGATGGTATAAGGGGTTATCCAGGTGGATACGTCACTCATTGGTTAGCTCCAGACCCCTCTAAAATCAAAAAAATAAGTCTAAAAATTAATTTAAGCACCCCACTGAGCGCAGCTGAGTATATTACTTTCAATACCCCATATGGGCTTGACTTAATGACATATGACGCGACTACATTCTCAAATGAAACCTATCCTATATTAGACCTAATGGGACAGTATGTTGGTGATAAATGGACTGGTAAACTCGACCACATCAGGGACTTAGAACTGCTAGGAAATCAAGATTACGAAATTTATAATGCGCAATCATTTCAAAATCAATTCTCAAAATATGGCGGTTGGTTACACTCAGAAAAACATGATGCAAAAGGTTATTTCTACACCAAAAAAATTAATGATCGTTGGTGGTTTATAGATCCAGAAGGGTTTTTGTTTTGGTCTTTGGGAATTAATGGTGTTGGCAACGGTAGCGCAACTAAAATTTCTGGAAGATCCGTTTTATTTCCTGCCTTAATTTTAGAACGGAGTGAAGAAAAAAAATGGAATCAATATTCAAGTTTAGATACGCCCTCTATATTTGGATCAGATCGCATAAATTTTTATTACTTGAATTTAAAGCGCAAGTACGGAAATAACTGGCTTCTAAAACACCAAAAGGTGACCCAAGGCCGTCTAAAAAAGTGGGGGGTTAATACTTATGGGGCTTGGTCTAATATGCCTCAAAATTCTGACCACCCCTATACCATCATCATTCACACCAAATTGCAAGGTATTGGTGCAATTGAAAAACTGCCAGACCCATTTTCTTATGAATTCATGTTGGATCTAAAAGAAAGTTTGCAGCAACATGCCTCTAAATCTAAAGACCCATGGCTTTTGGGAGTTTTTATAAACAATGAAATTCATTGGCAACATAAAAAATCTTTTTCTAAGCAAATTTTATCTTTAAAAAATACAGTACCCGCTCGCAGGGCTTTTGAAAAATTTTTAAAAGAAAAATATAGTTCAATCCACCATTTGAACTCAAATTGGGGCAGTGAATTTAAATCCTTCAGAAAAGTTAATACGATTGTCAATAATAAGCATTCAAAAATTTTTAAAGCTGATATGCAAGCCTTTTTTACCCATTTTGTTGATTCTTATTACAGTTTGGTTCGTAAGGAATTCAAAAGAGTATTTCCAAATCACTTATATTTAGGGAGTCGACTGCATGGGAAATCAAAGTACAATTCCATCCTGCATGAAAAAGCAGCCAAGTACTGTGATGTAGTGAGTTTTAATATTTATGATTACGGCGTGCGTAACTTTAAACTTTTATCCGAAATTGACAAGCCCATACTTATTGGAGAATTCCATTTTGGGACGGCGTCGCATGGGGTCTGGGGTAGTGGCTTACGAAATGCATCTTCCATTGAAGATCAGGCGGATTTATATAAACAATACATAGAAGAGGCATCACTGCATCCTAACATCGTTGGGGCCCATTGGTTTCAATGGTCTGATCAACCTACAACTGGCCGATTTGATGGGGAAAACTTTAGAATAGGAATTGTCAATATAACTGATCAACCTTATCCAAATTTAGTGCAGGCCATGCAAGAAATTTCAACAGGATTATACCTTAACAGAACGTACAAAAATGAATACCATTCAAAATAAATTATCATGAAATCAAACTATTTAGTTCTTCCAATACTTTTAATCTGTCTCTCTCTTTTTTCACAAGAAAAAACGAATGTTGTAATGATTGTTTTAGATGATCTTAACGATTACGTTGGTGTAATGGGCGGGCACCCACAAGCAAAAACACCCCACATTGACGCTCTTGCCAATTCAGGGGTTTTGTTTGACAATGCACATTCTAACGTTCCTGTATGTTCTCCTTCAAGAGCCAGTTTTATGACTGGTATTTTACCCATTAATTCTAAAAATTGGGGTTTTGGAAGCTGGTTAATGAATGAAACACAAATTAACAGCCGTTCTATTCCTGAATACTTTAAAGACAATGGTTACAAGACCTACAAGACTGGTAAAGTATTCCACGCCGATAAAAAGGGAGTTTGGGATGTTCTCGGAATTGTCGCAGATTATGGCCCCATGCCTTACAATGGAAAAAAGTCAGCATTGCATCCAAATTGTCCTGTTGCCATGGGCGATTTAGGCCCATTGGATGCCACCTTTGCTTCGCTTAAAGACATTCCCGTAATTGAAGCCTCTGACACAGCTCCTGGTTACACAGGCTGGTACAATACGCATTGGGATAACAAAGGGCCATTTCATTATAAAAATGACACAGATCGCGATTTAATGACTGATGAAAAAAGTGTTGCTTGGTTTGAAGACCAATTGAATAAAATTGAAGCTTCTGAAAATAACGAACCTTTTCTAATGGCTTTGGGCATCATTCGCCCCCATACGCCACTTGTGGTACCTCAAGCTTATTTTGATATGTTTCCAATTGATGCAGTTCAAATCCCAACAATTCTCGAAGATGACAAAACAGATACCTTTTTGGGTATAGGTTCAAAAAAAGAACCTCGTGGGCGCAAAGCATTTAGAACACTTACAGAATCATATTCCTCTAAAGAACTGGCACTCAGGACTTATACCCAAGCTTACTTGGCCAGTGTGGCCTTTGCAGATGCCATGGTGGGCCGCACAATGGCTGCTTTAAATAAATCGCGTTTCAAAGACAACACAATGGTTATTTTATTTAGTGATCATGGTTATAATATGGGGGAAAAAGATTATTTATTTAAATATTGCCTTTGGGAGGAATCTACCAAAGTACCATTAATTATAAAACATCCTACTTACAAAAAAAATGCAGGTAAACGCGTGCACCATCCTGTGAGTTTGGTAGATATTTATCCCACCTTAAATGATTTGTGTGGATTGCAAGGCCCTACCATAATAAATGAAAAAGGGGCGGCTATTGATGGCCACAGTTTAAAACCATTTTTAGATAACC
>MDSV01169723.1_pt1 | contig 11647 bp, 11 predicted proteins | sample 810851 | NCBI WGS metagenome assembly MDSV01 (sample SAMN05326640, study PRJNA326480) | marine metagenome | isolation source: seawater | place: Atlantic Ocean: North East | collected 2012 | reverse complement strand
AGAAGTTAAATTTAGAGTTAATGTTGGTGAGCATGATTATGAAACAAAAATGCGAAATTTAAGAAAATTTATTCTAAATGGGGATCGTGTTAAGATTTCATTAATGTTTAGGGGACGTGAAAATGCTCATTCTGAATTAGGACTTGATGTAATAAAAAGGGTTATCCAAGAGACTGTTGAAATAACCACAGTTGATCAAGCACCTCGTCATCAAGGAAGATTTGTTACAGCAATTTTAGTTCCTAAAAAAATAACTAAATAAATTCTATTTTCTATTTTTTACTGCAGCAGCAATAAAATCCTTAAATAATGGATGCGGATTAATTGGTTGAGATTTAAATTCTGGATGAGCTTGTGTTCCAACAAACCATGGATGATCTTTTAATTCGATCATTTCAACTACACCGATATCAATATTCAATCCTGATAGGATCATTCCGTTTTTTTCTAATACATCTCGATATTTATTATTAACTTCATATCTGTGTCGATGTCTTTCAAATACTTTATCATCTTGATAGGCATGATAAACCTTTGTTTCTTTTATAATATTACAGGGGTAAGAACCTAGTCGCATTGTACCCCCTTTTTTAGTTATACCTTCCTGCTCATTCATTAAACAGACTACAGGATGTAAGGTAGTATAATCACTTTCTTCACAAAATTCAGTTGTATGAGCACCGTCTAAATTACAAACATTACGACTAAATTCTATAACAGCACATTGAAGTCCTAAACAAATTCCTAAAAATGGAATTTTTTTCTCTCTTGCATATTTTGCAGCCTGTATTTTTCCTTCTATACCTCTTGCACCAAATCCACCAGGTATGAGAATTCCACTAACTTTATCTAAAATATTTGGATTCATTTCAATCTCTTCAGCACCAATTTTCTCAATTATCACATTCTTCGAAGATGCATACCCTGCATGTATTAATGCTTCATCAACAGATTTATATGCATCCTGTAATTCAGAATATTTTCCAACCAATGCAATACGTATTTCACCATCTAAATTTTTAATAGTTTTAATTAAATTTTCCCAATCCTCAAGGGATGCTAATGGTTTTTTAATTTGAAAGTGATCTAATATTAATTGGTCTAAACCAGCATTAGATAAAATTAATGGAATTTGATAAATACTTACATCAACATCTTTTTCTACAATCACACAGTTTTTAGAAACATTACAAAATAATGAAATTTTATTAATGTGATCTTCATCTAAATCAACCTCAGTTCGACAAATTAAAATATCTGGCATAATTCCAATCTCTCTTAATTTAGCTACACTTTGTTGACTTGGTTTTGTTTTTAATTCTCCAGCAGCATTTATATATGGAATATATGTTAGATGAATAAACATTGAATTTTGCTTACCAACCTCAAAAGCTATTTGACGCATCGATTCTAGAAAGATTAACCCTTCTATATCACCAACTGTTCCGCCTAATTCAATAACTACAACATCAGGATTTTCCTTTTCAATATCTGTAATACGCTTCTTAATTTCGTTAGAAATATGAGGGATAATCTGAATAGTTGCTCCTAAATATTCTCCATTTCTTTCTTTTTTCAACACATCCCAATAAACACTACCAGCTGTAATATTACTACTTTGGGACGTTGGCTGACCTGTGTATCTTTCATAATGGCCAAGGTCTAAATCTGTTTCAGCGCCATCATCTGTAACATAAACTTCTCCATGCTGGTATGGGCTCATTGTTCCAGGATCAACATTAAGATAAGGATCCATTTTTAACATTCGAACAGAAAGACCCCTATTTATAAGCAATCTTCCAATAGATGCGGCTGTAATACCTTTTCCTAAAGAAGAAACTACACCGCCAGTAACAAAAATATATTTAACCATTTATCCGCACCAAATTAAAAAAGTTTAAAAATACAGTACGGAATAGAATAATATATTTTTTTAATTAAAACCCCTAGTTAAAAATTAAATAATCATTAATTAAATAGATAATAATATTCTTTATTGACTCTTATGAATCAGTAATATTGTATTATGTAAGTAGGAGATATTATGAAAATTTTAGTTTTAAATGGACCAAACTTAAATTTACTTGGTCAACGTGAACCTAATATTTATGGATCTGAATCATTGACAGATATAGAAAATATTCTATTGAAAGAGTTTCCTGATATTGAAATTATATTTAAACAATCTAATTCTGAATCTGAGATTATTATATGGATTGGGGAATCAAAAGATACCTATAATGGTATCCTTATTAATCCAGCTGCCTTTACACATACTAGCCTAGGCATATACGATGCATTAAAAGCGGTTGAAACCACAATTCCGGCGATAGAGGTTCATTTAAGTAATACTCATAAGAGGGAAGAGATAAGGCATAAAAGTTTAACTGCCGGTGCTTGTTTAGGTCAAATAATGGGATTCCATGGTTATGGTTATATTCTAGGTATGCATGCATTGCTAAAAACAATAAACTAGCAATTAATTTATAATCATTTTTCTGAATGCATCATTAATTACATAAACATCAATTAGGCTGGAATTAATTCTTTTAGAGAAAATTTCAAGATCATTAATAACTCTTAACAGGTACATTTGATTAATTTTTTTTGATTGCCTAACTAAATCATCTATAAAGTTTACATAATAAATTTCATCTCTAATGTTACTAGAAATCAATAATAAATCTCTAAACCAATTTAAAAGACACAAAATTAATTTCTGCTGATATTTTTTTCTTAAAGATTCAAAATGAGCATCATAAAGCTCTTTTGATAAAAAATCACTTTCTTGTAATTTAGACTGAGAATCTACATATGATAAAATACTTTCCTCAGAACAATAAGATAAAAAATCATTAGCAATTAAATCCGATTCTAATCCATTTTCTGGAGGTAATCTTTTCAATAAATCCGTAATATCCAATTCATTACTTACATTATTTGATTTATGATTGATGATTTTACATCTACTAATGATCGTTGGAAGTAGAGTATTTATATTTGTTGTCACCAATATTATAACACTTTTCTCTGGTGGCTCTTCTAAAGTTTTAAGTAGTTTATTCTGAGCATCTATTCTCATACATTCAGATTGAAAAATAATAGATGCCTTCCACATATTACTAAAAGCAGTTTTATTCATTCTAGAAATTAATAATTCAATATCTTCAGTAATAATAGATCTAGATTTATTTTTAGGCTCAATCCATAAGCAATCAATATGATTATTTTTTAGGATTAAATCATTTATTTTATTACTTTCTTCATTTGATTTACTATTTAAACAAAAGATTAATTGAATCATCTTAATTGCAAATAATTTTCCAATTGATTCATCTAAACAATTAATTATATATGAATGAGAAATATTATGATTAAGGATACTCCTTTCAATATTCATCCATGTTGATGAATCATCAATTAACTTATCCATTTAATTATTCCTATATTTATCAACTTCCATTTGAATTTTTTTTGATATTACATCTATTGATTGCATAGCATTAATTTTAATTACTCTTTTATTATTTTTTGCAATTTCATTATAACCATCATGAACTCTTTGGTGAAAAAATTTTTCCTCCTTTTCAATTCTATCAAGAGTACCAGATGTTTCTTTATATCGCTTATTAATTCTTTCAAGGCTATTATCAACATCAAGCTGAAGTAAAAAAGTTATATTTGGCTCTAATCCACCTGTAGTAAAATTATTTAATAATTCTATATTTTTTAAACTTATCTGCCTTCCATATCCTTGATATGCTAAGGTTGAATCAATATAACGATCACACAAAACAAATTTGTTTTTTAATAAAGATGGTTTAATAATTTGATTAACTAATTGAGATCTACTAGCTAAAAATAACAAGAGTTCGGATTCTTTTGATAGGTCACTATATAAATCAGACTTTAAAATTTCTCTAATTTCTTCACTTAATAATGTTCCACCTGGTTCTCTAATACAAATGTAATTAATATTTTGTACTTCTAAATAATTAGAAAGTAAATTTATTTGAGTGGACTTTCCACTTCCTTCAGGACCTTCAAACGAAATAAGCATTTATGATTTCCTTATCTTATATCTATCTTTTTCATCTTTTATAATCCATCCTAAATCTTGTATTTGATCACGGATTTTATCTGAATCATCCCATCTTTTTTCATTTCTAGCTAACAATCTCTTTTCACATAATTCTGTTATCTCTCTAGGTATTTCTTCGTTATCTGGAAGCATAAATCCTAGTACTTTATCGATATTAAGCCAAAATTGAATAATAGCAGATGCTTGTTCCTTTGTTATTTTATCTTTATTTAATAAAATATTTCCTTCATGAACCATTTCATACAATGCTGAAAGAGCACCTGATATATTCATATCATCATCCATATGTTCAGAAAATTTATTGCATGCTCTCTTAGCCCATGATGGTAAATCACCTGGATTACAATTTTTTGAAATGTCATTAAGTTTAAGATAAAATTCATCTAATCTTTTAAGCGATGCTCGATTAGCATCTAGTGAACTAAACGTAAAATTTAAGGCTTGACGGTAATGTGTTGAAATTAATTCATATCGGATTTCTCTGCCAGTATATCCACGATCTAATAAATTCTTTAATGTATAAAAATTTCCAACTGATTTAGACATTTTTTTTCCATCAACTACTAAATATCCACAATGCATCCAATAACGAGAGTATGTCTTACCGGATATTGCCTCAGATTGTGCTATTTCATTTTCATGATGAGGACAAATATTATCAACCCCGCCGCAGTGAAGATCAAAACTATCACCTAAAATTGAAGTACTCATAGCAGAACACTCAATATGCCAGCCTGGTCGACCTTTTCCCCATGGTGAATTCCAATAAACATCTCCATCATTACTTGTATAGGCTTTCCATAAAGCAAAATCTCCTATATTATCTTTTTCGTATTCATCGTTATCAATTCTAATTGATGATTGCATTCCACTTCGATCTAACTTGGCTAAATCACCATACTTATCAAATTTATCAATTCTATAATAAACAGAACCATCTTCTGTTGGGTATGCATAATCTAAATCGATTAATTTTTGAATCATTTCTATCATTTTAGGAATATAATCTGTTGCTGCTGGATAATGTTCTGCTGGTTCTACATTTAATATTTTTAAATCATTAAAAAATGCATTGATATATGTTTTGGTAAAATCCTTTAAACTTTTTCCCTCTATGATGGATTGCTTAATAGTTTTATCATCAACATCTGTTAAATTTTGAACCTGTATAACGTCGTAGCCAGAAAATTTAATATATCTTCTTAAAAGATCTTCAAAAACGTATGCTCTAAAATTACCAATATGAGCATAATTATATACTGTTGGACCACATGTATACATTCGGACAGTTTTTCCATCTAATGGAATAAGCTCTTCTTTTTTACGGGTCATTGTATTTTGAATGCAAAATGTCATTTTTATTCCTTAGGTAATAATTTTAATGCATCGTTCCATAAATCTTCTAAATTGTAATAATCTCTTAATTCTTCATCAAATAAATGAACCATAATACCATCAACATCAACGATCATCCATCCACTTTCAGAAGTTCCTGTTTTTATTATCTTAACTAATCCTTTTTCCTTATAAAATGATAGCAAACTTTCTTGCAACGCTTTAAGGTGCGGTTTATTTGAACCATTCGCTATAATAAAATAATCAGATGTAGATGAAATTTCTCTCATATCCAATGCTGTAACATTCCATGCCTTTTTTTCATCTAGTAATAAGATTATTTCATTAATTAATAAATTATCTATTTTCATTTTTACCTATATATTATTTTTATACATATTTTTATCTATAATATATTTATAAACATCATATGGAACAAATTTCTTTATATTCTTACCGTCATAAACATTTAATCTAACATTACTTGATGAAATATTATTAGTTTTGAGGTTAATTTTATTTTTTAATAAACTAATTTTATGATCATTTCTTAAAGCACTTACCCTAATTAAATCATTTATTGACTCGAATTCTGGTCTTGTAAAAATAACAAAAGTACATTTTTCAAAAATTTCATTTATCTTATACCATGATTCTAGTTTTCTTATTATATCACTACCGGTAAGAAAATATAATTCAGCAGTAGGATATAATAATCGATAGTAATTTATTGTATCGATTGAATAAGAAATATTTTTATTATTAACTTCGTATTCTGATATTTTAAAATTATTAAATTCTTTTATTGCTAAATTAATCATCTCTAATCGATCTTTAACTGATGCAATATGATTGTTAATTTTATGTGGTGATATGAAGTTAGGAATAAAGAAAAGTTTATCTAGTTTTAACTTTTTATTAATTATATTTGCTGCTTCAAGATGACCAAGATGAATAGGATTAAATGATCCACCAAATAAACCTATTTTAATTTTTTTCATTCTTTAATATAAAAATTTGTTAATAAAAAAATCTTAATACCAACGTGTCCAAACCTTAATAACATCACCAGCTTCAATAATAATATCTTTTGATGGATCTTTTTCTATTTCTTTCATATTATATTCTGTTATTTTTCCTTGTCTTGTTACGGTTACCTTTTTTCTATTTGCATAAGGGGAGTAACCTCTTGCCGTTGCTATTGCTTGAAGAAGAGTTGTTCCGCTAACTAGTTCAAATTGACCGGATTGAATTACTTCACCTTGAAGATAATAAGCCTTTGCTGTCATTAATATGTTAACAGATACATTTTTATATATTTCACCTTCAATATACCTTTGTTCAATTTCTTTTTCTAGCTGAGTTGTTGTTAGATTAATGGCTAGAATTGGTTCGATATGTAATAATCTTATATATCCTTTCTCATCAATAACTAATTCTATTACAGCCTGGTCATTTATGCCGCTAAACCTAACTATTAATGGATCAGATGGTTTAAGTTTATATGGTTCAATTTCTTGTATATTATTTAATTCATTTTCTATATAATTAGAGGCAGATTTACATCCTGAAATTGAAATAATTACAAACAAAGAAAATATTATAAAAAGTATATTTTTGATATATTTCATTTTAAAAAAACCTTTACTAGATCGTACCTTCATTAGCGCTATCACTTGTGTCACTATAATAATCAGAGTAATATGTATGATAATAATAGTAATAATCATCTCTCATTATATTAATATTATTAATTACTGCACCTGTGACTTTTATTTCTTGTGTTTCGATTAACTTTAATGCTTTTTGAATCATATCTTTTGGATATTTTCTGTATTGAATTACAAATATAACCCCATCTGTCTCTTTGGATATAATGGAAGCATCACTGATACCAACAATTGGTGGTGTATCAATTAATATTAAATCATATTTTGTTCTAAGACTTATAATTAGCTCTCTAATCTTTTTTGGATCTAATACACCTAATGAGGCTCTTGGTAATTTTCCTGATGGTAAAAATTGTAGGTTAGGAACACTTGTTGCTTTAATTGCTTCTTCTACAGGCACATCTCTTAACATTACATTAGTTAAACCAAACCTATTTGACATACCTAAAATTAAATGCTGGACTGGTCTTCTTAAATCAGCATCTATTAAAAGTACTTTAAGTCCTTGTTGAGATGATACATATGCTAAATTAAATACTGTTGTGGACTTTCCTTCACCAGCCCCTGCAGATAGTACAGAGTAAACACCACCATCTAAATGATTAGAGGAAAAATCTAAATTTGTTTTTAGAACTCTATATGATTCTGCATTTTCGCTATCTGGTCCTTCTTCAATTAATGGCCTTACTTTTTGAGGAACCAAACCAATTGTTTTAATGCCTAATATACTTTCAACATCTTCAACTGTTTTAACAGATGTATCTAAATATTCTATGAAATAAGCAAGTCCTATTCCAGCTCCCAAACCAGCAAAAATACTTATTAATACATTAATAAAAAGATTAGGACTAATTGGTCTTATATTTGGCTCTGCAACATCTATAATTTCAACTGGATTTCTAGGCAACTGCATTGTAATAATTTCTTGTCTATGCTTTGCCATTAATTGGTTATATATAAATCTTTCTGTTTCTAAATCAGCTAATGCATTTCTGTAAGGTCTATATTTTGAACCTTGTGTTTCAATAGAATCTGTTCTTACACTATTTAAAACACCATCTAATCCATCGAATTTATTTTTAGCTATATTAAATTCTGTTTGTAATCCATTTCTTAGGGCTTTTAATCTCTCTTTTAAATTTTTTTCAAGTGATGATTTTTGTAATACGATTCTTTTAACTTCAGGATGATTTTTTCCATATTCTGCATCAATAGAGCTTAAGGCTACTTCAAGAGACTGAATTTCGATTACAGTTTCGACTACAATCTGATCAAAAGTTATATAAGATGCCTGATCAGCTAAGTCATTATCATCTAAATTGTCCAATATATCTAATAATCCTCGTTTCTCAATCATATCTCTTTGAGCTCTAAGACGATCATTTTCAAGAGATTGCATTCTAACTTCACCAACATCAAATTGACCCTCTCCTCCTATTACAGCAATATTTAATTCTTCACGTATTTGTTGGATTTTTTCTTCTGCATCATTAACTCTAATTCTTTGCTCGGATAGTGATTCATCAATTTTATCAATTGCCTCTCTAGTATTTCTAGATACTAATTCAAGGCGTGAATCCAAGTAAACTTTAGAAATTTCATTAGCAATATTTGCTGCTTCAATTGGATCGTCTCTTTTAGCATTAATAACTACTAATGATGTATCTCTTTGTTGAAATATAGTAATGCTATTCTTGAGTATTTTTAAAGCTACGTCTCGCGGTATAAGCTCTTCATCTCCCCATACTTCTTGTAAACTTAACCGATAAATAACCTCATTAAGAATTGGTTTTGACTGTATAATTTCAAATTGAGTTTTTAAGTAAAAAGGATCATATCCTGATCCATATCCAATCTCATTTACAAATGGATTAATTTCTGGTTTATCATCGAAAATGGATATTCTTGATGATGATGAATAAGTATTTGGTAAAAGTAATGTATAAATAGTTCCAGTTAAAATTACCAAGAATGCTACAGACAGAATAAGCTCTTTACGTGATCTTATTACTCTCCAATAATCTAAAAAGTGAGTTTTATTTTTTTCTTGATCAACTTCGTTAATCATATTCTAAATCCTTAAATCATATAGATGAAAATTAAATATTTAATTGCCATCCTACATACATTCTATTCCTTGAATAATCTTGGTTTTGTGAATCCCATCCATTTCGTTCTCTATTTTGGTAACCAGCCTCTAATGTATGATTGCGGTTTATATTATATTCTCCACGAATATTAATAATAGTATTATTATCCTCTAGACTACTTTGCTGAGAATAAAGTCTTAAAAATTCACTTTCGTAATTTGTTATAACCTTAGAGATCGAACATGATATTGCCATTTTAGGAGTGAATTTATGCTGAACTCCTATTAAAAAATCTGAACGTAATTCTGCATTATAAAGACTTAATGTTGTGTATCTTAAACTATAAGAGTAACTAGAATTAATTTTAGTATTTTTAGATACTTCATAATTTACACCTAATTCAAAAAATGGACTTTCTGTTTTGCTTGATTTATTTACATAATTTATCGAATTAGAACCCTCTGCTTGGTTAATTGTACCAAATGTATATCCTATTTGTGTTGATGTTAATAGCCGAGGATTAATTTTATAATCAAAACCAGCAAAAATAGTGGATGTATCTATAGAACCACCATCATGCTGAATTGTATGATCATTATAATTGATTCCACCAGATAAGGTTTTTTTCTCTGCATCAATCTCTCTACTTAATAAATATGATAATCTCATACGCTTAAAATCTCTTGTTCCAAATCTTCTATTTTGATTATCTTCATTTACTCTTTCGGTAAATCCAAATAAAAGATTTACCCCAGTTGTTTCGCTAATATTTTTTTGGTAAGAAGCCCTTAGGTTATTTTCTGCATAAGATTTTCCATCTGTTTGATTAACATCTGGTTCAGATATACGAAATCTGTCAGTTAATTGAAATTGAGATATTGGACTTATCGAATGAATATAATTTACATATAAATCTTGTAGATATAAAAACTTATCATCCGCATCAAATCTATGAGTAAACTCTGGCTGATAAAACAAAAGAAGCGTTGAACTTTCTGATGGTATAATTTTTGATGTGATACTAACAATATCCGATAAGTAATAACTTGCAACAGCTTGATTTCTCGCAGATTTTGGTGTGTGATTTAGATTATCATCAAATCCATATCTAATATGATTTTCAATTGTAATGGTTCGATTATTTTCGGAAAAGGTATTAAAAAATAAGAATACCAAAAATACTATTAAATTAATTTTTTTTATTTTCATATTAATTAGGCTATTAAATTAGTTTACGTTTCCGTTGCGTTACTTTCACCAAAACCACCACCATCAACTGTAGTAGTAGACTCTCTAAATAGATCATGAAGTGTATTCATTGTTTCCTGATAACCTTGTGATTGACCAATGTCAGTATAAATATTTGGTATATTAGAATCCTCACTATCATCGGTCTCCACTACCATATCAAAAGATACATCTCCAATGCTATCAGTTAAATCAATACTATCCCCATCAATAATATTAACTGATGCTTCAGCGGCCATATCAATAAATGTGACTAATTCCTCTAATGTCTCATTGACTTCAACATTAAATCCTGAAGATTCTACTACCTCAGTAATATCATTAAAGCGTTCTTGTGCTCCCGATTGCAATACAGTTAAATTTTCTAAACTAGAAGTTATATCTTCAACTACGGATAAGTCATCTACTTCACTTTCTGATAAAACATCAACCATTTCAACACTTTGTTCTGTTAGTGATGAACTAACCGCAATAACACTACTCATGGACTGATTTAAAATAGCTAATGATTGTTCAATATTTGTACCCGCGGTTTGCTTATCAGGATAACTAGAAGCATTAGATGGATCTGTTTGCTCTATTATCTCCTCAAAGTCACTATATCCATCTCCATCCGAATCACTAATTTGATTAATAACGACCTCTTCAACATAAGACTTATTATCTATTACTACCTGTTTTATTTCGGATATTTTATTTATTGATTGTTTAACTTTTTCTAGTCCAGAAAACTTATCCTCTGATACTAATTTTAAATATGACAATGCTAAAATTACTGAATCAGCGTGAACTTTAGCTACTTGAGCGCTAGTTATTGCAACCTGCTCATATGCAAGGTTAATTTCTGATGATAAATTTTGATCTATTTCACCAACAGCTTCATTATATTCATTAAATGATGTTAAAGCAATTTCCCAATCAGTTTTCGCTTGCAATAATAGTTCTGTAAGAAATTCAAACTCGGCGGAGTTAGAAGAAATAGCTTTTAATAAATTCTCTGCGTTAACAATTGCCTGTTGAGCATTTTTAATTGATTCTTCAGCATTTATTTCTGAAGAATCAGCAATAGCTAAAAAATTACTAAATAAAAGAATATTTAGTATAATTATTATTTTAAAATGTTTATTCATAAGAATCACTTTTTATATAAAAAACTTAATAATATCAATGAAAAACAATCTATAAAAAATTTATTCCCTATT
>MDSV01095739.1_pt1 | contig 11647 bp, 11 predicted proteins | sample 810851 | NCBI WGS metagenome assembly MDSV01 (sample SAMN05326640, study PRJNA326480) | marine metagenome | isolation source: seawater | place: Atlantic Ocean: North East | collected 2012 | reverse complement strand
TTAAGTAGATGCAGGTTAAAATTGCAAAAACATAAGCTTGTAAGAAAGCTACAAGTATTTCTAAACCTGTTAATGCAACTGAAAAAGTAAGTGGTAACCATCCACCTAACAAACCTAAACTAATTACAAAGCTACCAAAAACTTTTAGCATAGTATGGCCAGCCATCATATTTGCAAACAATCTAACTGAGAGACTAACCGGTCTACTCAAATAAGAAATAATCTCAATAACCGTAATCAAGGGTAATAATACAGCCGGCACACCTTTTGGAACAAATAATGATAAGTATTTAAAACCATGTTTTACAAAGCCAATAACCGTTACAGCAACAAATATAAAAGATGCCATTACCAAGGTAACAATAATATGACTAGTAACAGTGAAAGAATAAGGCAACATGCCAATCATATTACAAAGTAAAACAAACATAAATAAGGTAAATATAAAAGGGAAATAAGGTTTGGCTTTTGATCCAGCTGTATCACTAATCATTTTTGAAATAAAATTATAAAACATTTCAGATATTAATTGTAACCGTCCCGGAATTATACTTTTTTGTTTTGATCCAAAGTACAGAAATAAACAAATTGTTAGAGCACTAATAAGCATAAACAAACTTGCATTAGTAAACGATAAGTCTACATTTCCTAATTTTATCTCTGGCCCAAGTCTGTAAACCTGGAATTGATGCATTGGATTAGCTGCCATAAGTTAACACCCTTTTACTCTTTTTTTTGCATGTTATTTGCTACTCTAATAACATTTAATATTCCTGCTATAACACCCATAAAAAAGAATGTAATAATAAACCAAGGTTTAGTACCAAACCAATTATCTAAAATAAACCCAATAATTGTCCCAACTACTACCGCAGCCACTAATTCTGTACCCAATCTAAAGGCAGAGCCCATAAAAAGTCCTCTTTTATCATCGTTTGAACTATTTTTATAAATTTCTTTTTTTGCAATCCTTAGGCGAGTTTTGAAATCTTTGTTATCCATTTTATTAAGCGACTAGCTCTTCAGCTTTTTCCAAGTCCACTGCAACTAATTGACTAATTCCTTTTTCAGGCATTGTAATTCCATATAGTCTATGCATTCTTGACATCGTTAAAGCGTGGTGAGTAATTATAATGAATCTAGTTTTGGTGATGCTTGTTAATTCATCAAGAAGAGCACAAAACCTTGTAACATTAGCATCATCTAAAGGTGCATCAACTTCATCTAAAACGCATATCGGTGAAGGATTAACTAAAAACACCGCAAAAATTAAAGATAGAGCTGTCAACGCTTGTTCTCCTCCTGATAATAAAGTAATAGATTGCAATCTTTTACCTGGTGGAGAAACAAACATTTCTAGCCCTGCTTCTAACGGATCATCCGAGTCAACCAATTCTAACTTTGCGCTTCCACCGCTAAACAGCTTTGTATAAACCTCATTAAATTTTCTATTCACTTTTTCAAATGCATCTAGAAGTCTCTCTCTTCCTTTTTGATTCAATTCCTCAATACTTGATTTAAGCTTAACTATTGCGGAGTAAAGATCGGCCCTATCATCTTCCATTTTTTTAATTTCATCTTCAAACTTTTTTGTTTCTATGTCAGCTCTAAGATTTACAGTACCCATCGACTCACGTGCTTTCTTAATTTTTTCAACTGCAGAAATTTGATCATCAATAGAGGGTAGATCATCCGTGTTTAATTCTGATAAAGATAATAATTTATTTTCCTCAGTTATATTTAACTCTGCATTTATTGAATAAAATAAATCCTTTTTTCTTGTTGCAATGCCTTCTAAAGTTGCTTCATTCCTTGCCTTGTTCTCTCTAAGTGTCGACATCTTTTCTTGAATATCTTTTATATTGTTATTTATTTTATTAAATCTTTCTTCTGCAGAGCTAAGTTCATCTGCAAGTTCCTCACTTCTTTTTTTTGTATTTTCCAAGTTTTGTATATTTTGACCTTTAGTAGTAGCAATTATTTCAGGGTTTTTTTGATTTTCTCTCATTTCATTATTAATTTTCTTCTTTCTCTCTTGCAAATCATTTATCATTTTCTCAGAGTTTACTTTTAAACTTTTCCAGTTTTCTAACTCAATATCAATATTTTTAATTCTTTCTTTTCTTTTAATCGAGTCACTTTTGACAGTTTCATTTTTGCTAAAATTAGTGGCATAATTTTCGTGTGCTGACGTAATTTTATTAATTAAATTTTTAAGATTATTAAACAATTTTTTTGATATATTTTTTTCTTCATCAATCAATTTCCCGATTTCAAAAATTAAAATATCGAGATCTTTTTTTAAATCGTTTAAATTTCTTTTAGATAATTCTAAATTTTCATTTATTTCTACTTCTGTTGTTCCAAATAATTTTTCTGTTTTTAATAGCTCATCTTTTTCCTCCAAAATTCTTTTTTCATTTAGTAAAGCATCTAATGAGATACTTTTTTCCCTTTCCAAGTCCGAGTCTATTGTTGCTAATGAGCTTTCAAGTTTCGTTGATAGTTTTTTAATTCTTTTTTCTTCTTCTTCTAAATTGGCCATATCTAAATTTATTTTTTGCAGTTTTGCCAAACTTTCTAACTTTCTATCTCTAAGAGGGGCCAATTTAGCATTTTCTTCACTTAGTAATTCAGTGTTATGGTTTAAATCTATTTTTATAGCGCTAATTTCATCATCTTGTTCGCTTACACTATCAGTGATTTCTTTTTTATTTTTTTCAATTTCAATTAGTTTAAGGTAGTACAATCCTGCTTCTGTTTTTCTGATTTCTTTAGAAATCTCTTTATATTTAGTAGCTTCTTCGGCTTGTTTTTTTAAATTATCTAACTGCTTTTGTTGTTGTTTTTTAAGTTCATCAGCTCTTTTTAAATTATTTTCTGCCGCATTAAGTCTCGTCTCCGCCTCGTGCCTTCTAGCGTGTATACCAGCAATACCAGCGGCCTCTTCTAAAATTGCTCTTCTCTCTACAGGTTTTGCTGTAACTAATTGTCCAATTTTACCTTGGCTTATCAAAGACGGAGAATGAGCTCCAGTAGATAAATCAGCAAAAAAGGTTTGAGCATCTCTCGCTCTTACTTCTTTATCGTTCAAATAATATTTAGAACCTTTGTTTCTCTCAATTTTTCTTGTTATTAAAATTTCATCTAATTTATGATATTGTTCAGGTCCATCCTTATCCTTATTATCTATTAATAGAGAAACCTCAGAGAAATTTTTTTCTGGTCTGCTTGATGTTCCTGAAAATATAACATCCTCCATTCCAGCTCCTCTCATACTTTTTGCAGATGTTTCTCCCATGCACCATCTTAAAGACTCAACAATATTTGATTTGCCACAACCATTAGGCCCAACAATTCCAGTTAAACCATCTTCGATATAAAAAGTTGTTTTATCAAAAAATGATTTAAAGCCTGTTAGCTCCAATTTTTTAAACTTCATTGTATTATAATAATTTATCTATTTGTCTTTTGAAAGATTTGAATTCGTGCTTATCCTCATATTTTTTCTCATTAATATAGATAGTAGGCGTAGATGTTATATTAAACTTCTTTTGTGCTTCGATTCTTTCTTTAAGAATTCTATCTTGAGAAACTTCATTTTCTAGACAATTTTTTAATTTGCTTTTTTCGATGTTAGATTCGACCCCAATTTCAATTAAAGTTTCATTTATTTTATTTATATCAGAGCCAACTGCCCACTTTTTTTGTTCGTCGTATATTTTGTGTAAAAGTTTAAATTTAACTTCAGAAGTAGATGCACATCTTACAATTTTTTCAGCATTAAGTGCCGCTAAATCCAAAGGGAAGGCATGATGCTCGAATTTAACTTTACCCGTGTCAATATAATCTATTTTTAACTGTTGAAATATTTTTTTATGAAATGATGCACAGTGAGGACAAGTTAGAGAAGAAAAAACTTTTACAGTAATCTTTGCATTTTCATTTCCAATTTTTAAAGACTTACCTAGTACATTTGAATAAATAAAAAATTGCGTCAGTATAAGAAATATCAAAAAAAAATAATTATCTTTTCTCATTAAATGCATCTATTAAATTTTCTAATTTATTTTTTAAATTCTTATTTTCAATATTTTTTAAGTAATCATCGAAAATTTTTGTTTTTATTTTTGTGATGTGATCTTTTTTTGATTTCGTATATTTTGTGTCCATAATTTTTATTTGTATATTATTAATGAAGGTATAACCAAAATAAGTGTTAATTTTGTCAATTATATTTTTCTTATTATACTCAACTTCAATTTCCTTACCATGTACCACATTGACCAATAATAGTACCTCTTTTGAATTACCTTGAGCTTTTATATTCAATGGGTAACAATTATTAGAAATTTCTTTACCAACAATTTTTGTCCAATTATCAACAATTGAGGATAGATTAAATCCATTTTTCTTTAGAATTTTTTTTATCTTTTGAGGCAAAGTGTTAGCTAATGGCCTTAGACCTTGAATGAAATTTTTAGTTAAACTATTATTATTTTTTTTATGCATATAAATTTTAACTTAACAAAAAATATTTTAGGTTGGTATGATAATAACAAGCGCAGTTTACCTTGGCGTGTTGGTAAAAACTCACCAAATTTGCTTTATTACAGAGTTTTAAGTGAATTCATGTTGCAACAAACACAGGTTAAAACAGTTATTCCTTATTTTGAGAAATTTACAAAAAAGTTTAGTAATCTTGATTCATTATCTAAAGCAAGTGAGAATAAAATTCTTAAGTTGTGGGAGGGTCTAGGATATTACAGAAGAGCTAGAAACCTTTTAGCTACATCAAAAATTTTGGTAAAAAAATATAATTCTAAACTCCCGAAAGACATTGACGAAATTAAAACTTTACCAGGTATCGGTGATTATACCTCAAATGTATTAACAGCTTTAATTTATAACAGACCAACATTAGCATTGGACGGAAATGTGAAAAGAGTTATTTCCAGAATATTAAATATGGCGGTTAATAAAATAGATTTTAAACATTTTAAAAACATAAATAGAAGAAATTTATTTAATACAAATAGAAATTCAGATCTAGTCGAAGCAATGATGGAATTTGGAGCCTTAGTTTGTAATTCTAAAATTCCGAAATGCAGAAGTTGTCCTATCAAAAAGAATTGTAAATTTTTCAAATCTAAAAACAAAATTAAACAAATTAAAAAAGATGTTATAAATAAAAATGTCAATATTTTTTGTTATTTGTCTAAAAAAGGTAAAATAGCCCTCACAAAAAAAAATAATTCAGGTTTTTTAAGCGAATTTAATTTACCAAAAATAGAAAATTCCAAAAATGATAAATCTCTCAAAAACTGGAAATTTTTGTCAAAATATAAAAATTCTATTTCAAATAAAAAATTAAATATAAACTTGTATTATCAGTTCTCAAAAAATATACCCAATAATTATTCATGGTATTCTATAAAAAATAATAAAGAATTTATGCCCTCATTCACAAAAAAAATATTAAAACAAGTTTCAGTATTATTTTTATGAAAAAAAAAATTGCGATTATTGGATCTGGAATTGCTGGTTTAACTTTAGCAAATTTCTTGTATAAAAAAGCTAAAAATCATGACTTTATGATTTACGAAAAAAATGAAAGCCTACCTCTTGATGAAGGTTATGGCATACAGCTTTCAACTAATAGTATTAAAATTTTAAAAGAAATAAATTTTAGTAAAATTGATAATGAAAAAATATACTTCCCAAAAGGTGTCGATATTTACAATATTCAAAATAAAAAAATCTGTGATTTAGATTTAACCGAATTTAATACAAACGATAACAAGTATACAACTTTGCAAAGATCCACTTTAATTGAATTTTTAAAAGATGATATTTACACTCAACATATTAGGTTTGGAAAAAGAATTAAAGAAGTTTCAGAAATAAAAGGAAAAGTTCTTATTAAATTTGAAGATAACACGAATGACCTGGTAGATTATGTAGTTGGTGCTGATGGAATTTTTTCAAATACCCGCACATTTTTTGAAAAGAAAAAAAATAAACCAGTTTTTAAAAATGCCACAGCAATTAGAACAATTCTCAAGACAACGTCGGGATTAGAAATTGATCAATCTAAAGTTAGTCTGATGATGGGTGAAAATTGTCATTTAGTTATTTATCCAATTAACAAAAACAAAGAGTTAAACTTTGTTTGTATATTGAGACATCGAAAAAATGACTCTGATAATATAAAAACTTTGCTGAAAAAAGTTGTTAAACAAAATCCTAATCTTGAAAAAGCTTTTGAAGGGGATTTAAAATCTTGGCCGCTGTATACTACTCCAAAAATACTTCCCTCAACTAATAGTAAAGTTTTCTATATTGGAGATGCGTTTAATGGTTTTCTACCAACATTTGCACAAGGTGCAGGACAATCTATAGAAAGTGCTTATGAATTATTTAATTTAATTAAAGACGAAAAAAGGGATATACAGAATATTTACTTTCAAGAAAGGTCAAGGAGAGCAAAAATAGTAAGAAAAAGATCAAACTTTAATTTTTTTGTGTTTCATTTATCAATTAAATTTTTTCAAATAATCAGAAACTTTTTAATGAAATTCTTAATTAAAAGAAGGGGATTTATTAATTATTATTTAGGCTTAGTTTATAAAAATTAGGCTTGTTTTTCTGCAATAAACTTTTGTCTCAAACTATCAATCAAAATAGCTGAACCATTTAAATCGTAATGCCAATAAGTCCAACCATTACAACTATCTGCACCCATTATTTTTGCAGCAACTTTATGAATTGAACCCTCAGACTCTTTATATTTTATACTTCCATCTGCCATTATTTTTGCGTTAATTTTCTTCTTAGCATCAAACAAGGATGTTCCTGGCTTTAATATTCCTAGTTCAACAAGTGAGCCAAAAGGCACTCGAGGTTTAGATTTATTGTTTTCAATTGTATCGAGATAACTATCATCAAGAACTTTTGTTTTTCTTATTCTATTACTAGCAGCTTTAAAATACTTTTTTTCTTTTTCTATTCCGTAGTAATTTCTTCCTAATTTTTTGGCGACAACAGCTGTTGTACCTGTGCCTAAAAAAGGATCGAAAATACTGTCCCCTTTATTTGTAGTAGCTAGAATAATTCTATGAAGTAACGCTTCTGGTTTTTGAGTGGAGTGCACTTTTTTTCCATTTTTCTTCAATCTCTCTTTTCCATTACAAATTGGAAATGTCCAATCAGACCTCATTTGCAAATCATCATTTAAACACTTAAGCGATTGATAATTAAATGTATATTTTGAGCTTTTATTTTTTGATGCCCAAATAAGTGTTTCGTGAGCATTCGTAAATCTAGTGCCCCTAAAATTAGGCATTGGATTATTTTTTCTCCAAATAACATCATTTAGTAGCCAATAATTCAAATTTTGTAAGTGGTAACCTAAACGAAATATATTATGATAAGAACCTATCACCCAAATACATCCGTTGTCTTTTAAAATTCTCTTGCATTCAATAAGCCACGATTTACAGAAATCATCGTAATCTTTAAAGCTGTTAAACTTATCCCATTTATCATTTACTCCATTTACTTTACTTGCATCTGGACGAGTTAATTTTTCGCCTATTTGCATGTTGTAAGGAGGGTCAGCGAAAACTAAATCGAAAGAGTTAGCAGGAATTTTTTTTAACTCTTTAAAGCAATCTCCATTTATAATTTTACTCTGAATTTTTGACATCTCAAGATTCAACCTTAAATTGAATCTCAGGTCAATTATTTTTACGTGAAAAAAAGGATTTTTAGTTCATTTAAAATTATTTTAACAACATCTTGTGTATTGGTTTAAAGTTTTTTCTATGCATTGTTGTTAATCCGAATTTTTTCAATCCTACAAGATGTTGTTTAGTTCCATATCCGAAATTTTTGCTCCAATAATAATTTTTAAACTTTTTTGACATCTTGATCATTACATTGTCTCTATAAACTTTAGCTAAAATAGAAGCGGCGCTAATGCAGTTTATTTTTTCATCTCCTTTTATAATAGTTTTGCACTCATTTGTAATTTCAGGAGCAAATATACCGTCAACTAACACTAAGTCTGGTTTTTTAGGTAAACCCAAAATTGCTCTTTTCATCGAAAGTAGCGAAGCTTTTAAAATATTTAACTTTTCAATTTCTTTGACTGAAGCCACTCCAATTGAAAAGATGGAATTGTTTTTAATATCTCTCGATATTTCCAACCTCTGATTAAAGCTTAGTTTTTTTGAGTCTTTTAGCTTTTTTAATTGTATTCCTTTTTTTAAAATTACTGCAGCTGAAACAACTGGACCTGCTAAACATCCTCTTCCGACTTCATCTACTCCAGCAATAATTTTTTTTTTACTATATTTCAACTGATTTTTTTTAGTTTTTCTCTTATCATTTTTAAGTCTATCCATGAGAGTTTTTTTTGGTCAGGTTGTCTTAAAAGATAGGCAGGATGAAATGATACTATTGAATTTACTTTTATATCATTTATTTCTATTTCGAACCATTTCCCTCTTACCTTAGAAATTACATCTTTATTGGGTAAAATTGCGTTCATCGCAGTACTTCCTAAAAGTAGAATAATTTTTGGCCTGATAATTTCGATATGTTTTTTTAGATAAGGAAGATATCTAGCCACTTCTTTTTCTGTGGGTTTTCTGTTATCTGGTGGCCTATAATTTACGACATTCGTGATGTAAACGTTTTCGCGACTTAGGTTAATAGCATGTAGCATTTTATCTAAAAGTTGCCCAGCTCTTCCCACAAATGGAAAACCCTCTTTATCTTCGTTAGCGCCTGGCCCTTCTCCTATTATCATTACCTTAGAATTTGGATTACCATCAGAAAACACTATATTTGAGGCATTTTCTTTTAACTTGCAATTTTCAATATTGTAAATTTTTTCTCTCAACTTGTATAGGTTTTGAGCTTTATCTTTTCCAATACTTGGTTGCACTAAGTTGTAGCGATTTATTGATTTATTGTTAAAGATTAAACTGTGATTAATCAAACTATAGTATTTAATTAACTTAGTTAATTTGTTATTTATACTTTTTGACATATGAATAAATTTTTTAAACTAAATAAATTAATTTTACAAACTCTCTTTTTATACATTTACTTGTTAATAAGTCCTACTAAAAGTTTAGAAAAATATTATAATGGCGATTCATTATCTAGTTATTTTTCAGGAGTTATTTCTTTACAAAATAATCAATATAAAGAGTCCTATAATTTCTTAAAAAATCTAGAAAATCTTGAGGATAGTCACTCTAAATATTCAAAGTCATATATTGAGACATTGGTTAATAGTTCAAAGATTAATGAAGCATTCAGATACTCAAAAAAATTAAAAGTAAAAGAAATGAATTTTTTTCAAAGCGACCTGATAATAATTAGTAAATATATTAAAAATAATGATTTTTTCAAAGCTAACAATTATATTTCTTCAGTTAGCAAAAATAATTATACACCCTTACAAGAATTACTTAGCAAGGTAATATTTAGTTGGGTAAAAATCGAAAATTCAAAATTAAATTATGAAGAGGCAAATGAGGTTTTTAAATCAATAGATCCTAAATATAAAAATATTAAAAGGATTAACAACGCTTTTTTAAACTGTTACTTTGATACGTTAAATGTGGAGACAGAGTTTTTAGATTTAATTAACGATCAGTCTACCGACTTTTCAAGATATACTTTTTTTTATGCAAATTATTTAATAAAAAAAGATTTACCAAAAAAAGCTAATAAAATTTTAGAAAAAAAAATAATTGATGTTCCAAGAAATTTGTTACTCAATCAATTCTATTCAGATGTAAATCAAAAAAAACAAAATTACTTACAAAACAATTTTAACTGTAAAAATATATCTAATATAATTGCTGAGCTACTTTATATAACTGCTAATGCCTTATCAACCCAAGGTATTTTATCTATGTCTAATTATTATATCAATCTAGCAAAATATCTTAATCAAAATTTTTTTTCATACAATACATTGCTAGCTGAAAATTTTATCAGGATAGAAGATTATCAAAAAGCTAAAAAAATCTATCTTCTTTTAAAAAAGTTCGGTAAATATTATAGCTGGCATTCTTCGAAACAAATCGCTCTTTTAGATATTAAAAAATCACAAACAGAAAAAGCAATACATTCACTAGAAATAAGTTACAGAAATTTAAATTCAGCAGATTATTATCAAACTTATGATTTTGCTGAATTTTTAAAAAATAATGAAAGATTTAAAAAATCAATAGAATATTACTCAAAATTACTAAACGATATTTCACAAAATCATGAACTTTATCCAAAAGCAAAAGATGGAAGAGGAGTAGCTTATGAGCAAATCGGAGATTGGAAAAAAGCTGAAAAAGATTTTTTAGATTCTTTAGAGGCAAAACCTGATCAAGCCTATGTTATAAATTATTTAGCATATAGCTGGATTGAAAAAGGAATGAATATAGAAAAATCCCTTAAAATGTTAGAGGAAGCTAATCAATTAAAATCTAATGACGGATACATTACAGATTCTTTGGGATGGGCTTTATATAAACTTAAAAAATATGATAAAGCAAAAAAATATTTACAAATAGCTGTTCAATTAATGCCATCAGATCCCATCGTAAATGATCATTTTGCAGATATCTTGTGGATGAATGGAGAAAAATTACAGGCTAGATATTATTGGAATTACGTATTAAATTTAGAAGACACAAAAGAAGATATTAAAACTAAAATAAAGGAAAAAATTCTTAACGGTCCAGCTTCATAAATTGATGAAAATTAAATCTTTTTCTAAAATCAATTTAACATTGAGAGTTTTAAAGAAATTTAAAAATGGAATGCATAATATTGAGACCAATTCAACTTTGGTCAATCTATTTGATGATATAGACATTAAAAAAAATAAGAAAGATAAAATTATATTCAAAGGAAAATTTAAAAATAAAATAAATTTAAAAAAAAACTCAATTAAAGAAACAATAAAAATCTTAAGAAATCTTAAAATTATAGAAAATTTTTATAAGATCGTAGTGAAAAAAAATATTCCTGTATATGCTGGGTTAGGTGGTGGGACAAGCAATTCTGCAAGTATTGTTAAATATTTTGCAAAAAACCGTCTAGACAAAAAATTAGTTTTGAATTGTGAAAAAAAAATAGGATCTGATTTTAGATTATTTTTAAATAATAATTCCTATCAAAAAAACCTAAGAGAAGTTTTCAAATCTTATAATACTATTAGATCTCCAATAATAATAGTATTTCCTAATGTGGATAGTAAAACTAAAAATGTATATAAGGCCGTAAAAAAATTTAGTCCTTCATCAGGCAATCGCTACCTTAAGAAAATTAAAAAAAAAAAATTTCATTGAAATTATCAAAAAAGATCAAAATGATTTACAAAAAATAGTAGAAAAAAAATTTTCAAAAATCTCTTTATTATTAAAATTTATAAATAATCAAAAGGGTTGTATTTTTTCTAGATTAACTGGCTCTGGCTCAGCTTGTTATGGAGTTTTTAAATCAAAAAAAACTGCTAAATTTGCACTAGTTAAATTAAAAAGGAAATACCCTAAATATTGGTGCGTTATTACAAAAACTATTTAATTTAAATTTTTTATGATATATGAAGCAAAGAATTGGGGCA
>MDSV01038375.1_pt1 | contig 11647 bp, 10 predicted proteins | sample 810851 | NCBI WGS metagenome assembly MDSV01 (sample SAMN05326640, study PRJNA326480) | marine metagenome | isolation source: seawater | place: Atlantic Ocean: North East | collected 2012 | reverse complement strand
TGGCGCTTGGCTGCATCCAGGCGCTGCAATGTAATAAAAATACCTGTCCTACTGGTATCACGACCCATGATCCTAGACTGCAGCGAGGCCTCGTCGTATACGACAAGGCCGAGCGCGTGGCTTTGTATGCGCAGAGGCTGATGCAAGAGGTTGAAACCATTGCGCATTCGTGCGGCGTTGCCGAGCCTCGTCTGCTGCAGCGCCAGCATTGCCGCCAAGTCATTGAGGACGGCTCGTCCAAGCCGTTGGATGAGCTCTACGCGAATATCACCCGCTCGCGTTAATGCCTGCTCAAGGCGCAATTACTGGCCTGGGGGGGCTGCGGTAATTACCGCAGCTTTGAAGTCTCGAGCTATACTCTCGCCTCCTAGCGAGTGACAACTAAACGAGCACTGTGGATTTATGTTCGACAACCTTTCTGATCGGCTCTCCCAAAGCCTGAGACAAATCACCGGCAAAGCCCGGCTTACCGAAGACAACATTGCAGAAGCGCTGCGTGATGTACGCATGGCACTGTTGGAAGCCGACGTTGCGCTGTCCGTTGTAAAGGACTTTGTCGATCAGGTTCGCAACAAAGCTGTGGGCCAGAAGGTAACGGCAGCGCTTAATCCCGGCGAGGTCTTTATCAAGATCGTGCATGACGAACTTGTGCACATTATGGGCGACGCCAACGACGCGCTGAATCTGGCGACCAAGCCGCCAGCGGTTATCTTGATGGCGGGCCTGCAGGGTGCGGGTAAGACCACGACTGTGGCCAAGCTGGCGCGGCTGCTTAAAGAGCGTGAAAAGAAAAAGGTGGCCGTCGTCAGTGCGGACGTTTACCGGCCAGCGGCGATAGCCCAACTGGAGACGCTGGCTGGCGAGGTTGGCGCGAGTTTTATTGCCTCCAGCGCAGACGAAAAGCCTGTGGACATAGCACAGCGAGCGTTGAAGGAGGCCGACAAGCAACTTGCCGATGTGCTGATTTTGGACACTGCTGGTCGTTTGGCCGTCGATGTTGAGATGATGGCGGAAATTCAAGCGCTGCATCAAACCGTCAAACCCATCGAAACCCTCTTTGTGGTCGATGCCATGACCGGGCAAGACGCAGCGAATACTGCCAAGGCCTTTAACGATGCGCTGCCCCTAACCGGCATTGTGCTGGCCAAAACGGATGGTGATGCTAGAGGTGGTGCGGCACTGAGCGTACGCACGATCACCGGTAAGCCGATCAAGTTTATGGGCATTGGTGAGAGGACCGAAGGTCTTGAGCCGTTTTATCCAGACCGTCTCGCCTCTCGCATTCTGGGCATGGGTGATGTGCTTTCGCTCATCGAAGAAGCAGAGCGCAAGGTTGATAAAGACAAAGCCAATCGACTCGCGCAAAAAATGCAGAGCGGGCGCAAATTTGATTTAGAGGACTTTCGCGACCAGCTACAGCAAATGGACAATATGGGCGGTGTGTCTGGCATGCTCGATAAGCTACCGGGCATGGGCCAAATCCCTCAGGCCGCCAAGGCTCAGGTGAACGACGGTCAATTCAAACGCATGGGCGTGATCATCGACTCCATGACAGTAAAAGAGCGCCGTTTTCCCGACCTCATTAATGGCTCACGCAAAAAACGCATTGCCGACGGCAGTGGCACACAGATTGCCGATATTAATCGCCTGCTGAAACAGCATAAGCAGATGCAAAAGATGATGAAAAAAGTCAGTCGCAAAGGTGGTATGCAGCGCATGATGCGAGGCATGCAGGGTTTGCCCGGCATGCAAGCCCCTGGCGGGCCAGCAGGTATGCCGCCGGGCATGCGCAAGCGTTAACCCCTAGCTTTCAAGCACTTGCGCCCACAGGCTGTTGCTATATCATATCGCGCCTTTCCGCGGGACGACTTGCCAAACACGCACGGCCAGCGGCGATTAAGCGAAATGAATACGATGAACTTACAGTAAGCACGCAGAAAGAGATCACTATGGTAACAATCCGTCTGGCTCGTCACGGTTCAAAGAAGAGCCCGTTTTATCACATCACCGTTGCAGACCGCGCCGCATCTCGAGACGGCCGTTTCGTCGAACGCGTTGGCTTTTTCAACCCAGTGGCTAAGGGCCAAGCCGAAGTGTTGCGCCTTGACCTTGACCGTGTCGATTACTGGATGGGCGTTGGCGCTCAACCTTCCGAGCGGGTGGCTAAGCTGATCAAGCAGGCGCGCAAAGAAAATACGGGGGCAGCTGCGTAAGCTACCGTGCGGTGCGCGCAGTGCCTGTTATTGGTTCCCGCCTAAACAGGCACCGAGAATAAAAAACGCGGCGAGTCAGTCGCGGTTTTTTGTGCCTATAAACGGGAAAAAACCGCAAAACCGCTAACGAAAACCATGAGTTCACCACCAACTTCAAGAATCGACACGGATGCCGTCGTTATTGTTGGCAAGCTTGGCAGGCCATATGGTGTGCGTGGTTGGCAGGTGTTGCACTCCTTTACGGAACGCTCCGAAAACCTATTTTCTTATGCGCCTTGGTTCGTGCAAAGCGCCGCCGGGCAGCCATGGTTTGCGGTGAAAGGCTACGAGAGCCGGCCGCACAAAGAGGCCTATGTCGTGCAACTCGACGGCGTTCTTGACCGAGAAGAAGCGCAGCGTTTGACCGGGGCACTTATTGGTGTGCCCCGGACCGCGATTCCTGAGCCCGAAGACGATGAGTTTTTTTGGCATGACCTAATCGGCTGCGCTGTCATCAATATCCATGACGAGTACCTGGGCGAGGTGCAAGAGCTGATGGAAACTGGCGCTCACGCGATACTGTGCATTCGGTCCGAAAACGCGAAGCGAGACGTTCTCGTGCCCTTTACCCAGGATTACGTGCTCTCCGTCGACACCGAGAGCAGACAGGTTCGTGTAAATTGGTCGCCCGATTGGTCATAAAAGAGGTACGAAGACTGTCATGTGGTTAGGCGTCATCACGTTGCTGCCTGAGATGTTCGATGCGGTTTCTCAGGACGGTGTTTTTGGTCGAGCGCTGGCGGCTGGCCATTTGCACCTGCGCTGCTTCAACCCCCGCGACTACGCCACCGACAAACACCGAACCGTTGATGATCGACCTTATGGTGGCGGCCCTGGCATGGTGATGATGGTACAGCCTCTGCTCGCAGCCCTGACAGAGGCCAAGGCCCAAGCCCCTGCGCGCAGTAGGGTGGTGTTAATGAGCCCACAGGGACGTCGGTTCGACCAGCAGTTGGCCATCGACAGCAAGAATGATGCAGGCCTGATTTTCATTTGTGGTCGGTATGAGGGTATTGATGAACGGTTTGTCAGCGACTACGTGGATGAGGAATGGTCGATAGGCGACTACGTCCTCAGTGGTGGTGAACTGCCAGCCATGGTCGTCATGGATGCCATTGCTCGCCACCTGCCGGGCACATTGGGCAATCAGCAGTCGGTAATTGATGAATCACACCTTGATGGAACGCTCGATTACCCTCACTATACGCGGCCTGAAAATGTCGGCCCCAAGGGTGTGCCCCAAGAGCTCATGAGTGGAGACCACAATCGCACCAAGCGATATCGACGTTCACAGGCATTGCAACGAACATTGGAACGTCGTCCCGATCTGTTGACTGGGAGGGTGTTTGATCCACTGGACAGGCAACTATTAATAGCATGCGCGCAGCAACGCGGCCCGCACTCTGTGGAGAAAGATGGTGAGAAGAAACAAGATTATTGAAGAGATCGAGAACAGTCAGCTGAAAGACGTTCCAGATTTCAGCCCAGGGGATACCGTGTCTGTGCAGGTACGCGTGAAAGAGGGCAACCGTGAACGGTTGCAGGCCTATGAAGGTGTGGTTATCGGCGTTAAAAGTCGTGGCGTGAACTCTTCTTTCGTTGTGCGAAAAATCTCCCACGGTGTCGGCGTTGAGCGGACGTTTCAAACGCACAGCCCGTTGATTAGCGAGATTGAGGTAAAGCGTCGCGGCGATGTGCGTCAAGCAAAGCTGTACTACCTGCGCGAACGCTCTGGACGTTCCGCTCGCATCAAAGAAAAGATCGGTTAACGATTTGTCGCTGGCCGTAGACGCCGCGACGCAGACGCAAAGGCCAGCATTGCTGGCCTTTTTTTTGCCTGTTTTCGCGTTAGCGCGGGGCCGCGCTTTGCACGAGTCGACAACAGGGTGTCTGTCGTAAAGCCAGCTTAGATATGCGATGTTTGCTCCATGGTCAGCCACGCTCATTCTTCTGACGAGATCGATACCTATCTTGAGTCTCTCTGGCTCGAGCGAGGGCTGGCCGAAAACACGCTGTCCGCCTACCGACGCGACTTAACCGATACCTCAAAAGCACTGCGGGCCATGGGTATCAACCAACTCAGTACTGCCGAAGAAGCGGACCTGCTGGAGGTGCTCAACCAGCGGCAAGCGCGCCATCTCAGTCCACGCAGCACCGCGCGCTGGCTGAGCACGCTAAAAGGTTTTTATCGTCATTTGGTTCTCAAGCAGCAGATTGCTGCTGATCCAATCCAGCAAATCCGCCACCCTAAATTGGGCCGCGCCCTACCGAGCGCACTGAGCACATTGCAGGTTGAGGCCTTGCTGGAGGCGCCAGACGTCAGTACATCCTTGGGTTTGCGGGATCGGGCGATGCTCGAAGTCCTTTACGCCAGCGGATTACGTATCACAGAATTGGTCACGCTGGAGCTTGCCAACGTGAATCAAAGACAAGGGGTGATCCGAGTGATGGGTAAGGGCGGCAAGGAGCGTCTCGTTCCCACCGGCGAGGCGGCGCTGGACTGGCTGGCGCGGTACCTTCGCGATGCACGCCCCGAGCTTCTGCCGCAGGGCGGTTCGATGCTGTTTCCTAGTCGACGAGGTGCGGTTATGGCCCGTCAGACGTTTTGGCACGCCATTAAGCGCTACGCATTCCTCGCCGGGATTGAACAAAAGGTTTCGCCCCATACGCTTCGCCATGCATTTGCTACCCATCTCGTGGATAATGGAGCAGACCTTCGAGCGGTGCAGATGATGCTTGGCCATGCCGACTTGTCGACCACCCAAATATATACCCATGTGGCCAACCAGCGTTTGAAAAATCTCGTACTGCAGCATCACCCGCGAGGTTAAGAGGCGTTTCATGCCAGCCACTGCTCAGAAAGATCAACCTCAGGCAGGTTGATCAAGGAAAGGATGACCGATGCAAAAGCAACCCGACCAAAACGTTATGACTTACTCGTGCCGAACTAACGCTCTATTCATCGTGCTAACGCTAATGTTCAGCGCGGCCCACGGGGCAGATGTGAAGGCGAGCGCCGACGAGGAGGGCCTTGATCAAGTTGTTGCCAAGTTGCTCGCGATCCGCCCGGGTCTGCCTATTGAGTCGATTTATCCTGCTGCCGTTGAGGGTCTTTATGGAGTCGATTTTCCTGACGGCACGACGATGTATATCACTGCCGATGGCGAGCATATGATCGTCGGAGATATGTATGCGATCGGTGATGACCTCAGCAATGTGACCGAGCAGCGCCGAGTAGCGCAGCGCGTGACGCTGATGGATCAGGTGGACTTGGCCGATATGGTCATTTTTCCGGCCAAGGGCGAGCGTCGCGCCGTGGTCAATATTTTCACCGATGTGGATTGCGGTTACTGCCGCAAGCTGCATAACGAGATAGATCAGTACGCTGAGCTTGGCATTGAAGTGCGTTATCTGGCTTATCCCCGAGAAGGCCTGGAGTCTGATACCGCCTCCACTATGCGCTCGGTTTGGTGTTCGAGCGATCCGACCACGGCCATGACTCGGGCGAAAAACAGTCAACGAATTGTTCAGCGAGACTGCCCGACAGACCCCGTTGATGAGCAGTTCGCGCTGGGGCAAAGGCTGGGTGTTAGCGGTACGCCCTCCATCATCACCGATTCTGGTGAGATGTTTCCTGGGTATATTCCGGCACCGCAGCTAGCTCAGCGCTTGGGCTTAAGCCTTTAAAGCCAACCCTTCAAGCACAGTAACAGCAGAGAAATGACGTTGACTGAAATCAGACTTGGCATCGCAGGATTAGGTACCGTTGCTCAAGGAGTGCTTGAACTCATTCGTCGCAATCATGTGCTGATGCAGCAGCGCAGTGGCGTCTCGCTACGCGTGGTTCGTGTCGCTAGCCGTCGAGCAAAACCGGAAGTCGATCTGCAAGGCGCTCAGTTTAGTACTGAGATCAAAGACCTCGTGACTGATCCCGACGTTGATATCATTCTGGAGCTTATCGGTGGCGATACCGTCGCGCTAAAATTGATCCGTGGTGCACTGGCGGCGAAAAAACCTGTAGTGACTGCCAACAAAGCTGTTTTGGCGGCCCACGGCAATGAACTGATGTCTGGTCGAGGTCAGCAACTACTGCGCTTCGAGGCAGCAGTCGCTGGTGCCATCCCCATCATTCAAGGCATGTCTGGTGGCCTCGCGGCTAATCGTTTAGCCAGCCTATTCGGCATCATCAATGGCACATGCAATTACATTTTCGGCGAGATGGAGGCCAACGGCACCGCATTTGATGAGGTGCTGGCTGAAGCGCAACGCTTGGGCTATGCCGAAGCTGAACCCAGTTTTGATATCGATGGCATCGACGCCGCCCACAAGCTGACCATTTTGCTTGCCTTGGGTTTCACCGGCACCTTTGATCTCTCGTCAGTCTTCATTGAGGGTATTCGCCATGTCACCGTGGCTGATATTCGCTTCGCTGCGGAACTTGGCTACAAGATCAAACACCTTGGCATCATCCAAAACACCGAAGCTGGCGTAGAAGCTCGGGTGCACTGTGCCCTGGTACCGTTGAATGCATTGCTGGCCAATGTGAACGGAGTGATGAATGCGGTGCAGATCAACAGCGATGGTGCCGGTGAAACGCTTTTCAGTGGCCCCGGTGCCGGCGGTGCGGCTACCGCTTCTGCGGTTTTGTCCGATGTTCTCGCTCTTGGCAAACAAATGTCCGCGGGCAATGGCATCGGTGTTATGCCAGAAAGTGATTCAAATAAAGACCAATCAGGCCGCCAGCCAGTATTGGTGTCCATGGACGATGTCGCCAGCGCGAATTATCTGCGCATACCTACCATCGACCAGCCCGGCGTGTTCGCCAAGGTGACTCAGGCGCTGTCAGAGTTTGCGATCAGCATCGATGCCGCAATTCAGCATGAAGCTTCTTCAGATCAGGCGGTGGTAGACATAGTGCTCCTCACTAACGACGTCGCGGAGGGCACGATGAACGCAGCGCTGGAGCGTTTGCAAAGCCTCGACATCGTGGCGGCAGATATCGTGCGCCTGCGAGTCGCACCAACACTCTGAGCGAGCCCGCTCTTTTGCGCATCGAAACACGTCAAGCCGTCAACCGCCTTGGGCTGGATGACGATCTGTTGGATCGGGTCTTCGCCGCTAGAGGTATTACAGAACCCGCCCAGCTAGAACGGGGGCTTGCCAATCTTCTATCTCCTGCAGACCTACCTGAAATCGATCGAGCAGCGCAGCGGCTCGCCGATGCGATAATAGAGGACCAAAAAATTCTCATCGTCGGGGACTTCGATGCCGACGGCGCAACGTCGGTCGCTCTATGCCTCTTGGCGCTGCGGGCCATGGGCGCAAGGCATGTGGATTTTCTTGTGCCGAACCGATTCGATTACGGTTACGGCTTATCGCCAGAAATCGTGCAGCTTGCGGCGGGTATGGCGCCTCGGCTGATCGTCACCGTTGATAATGGCGTCGCCAGTGTCGACGGCGTCGCCCTGGCCAATGAGTTGGGTATGGATGTGGTCGTCACCGATCATCACTTACCCGGTGATGTGCTGCCAGACGCCTTTGCGCTGGTAAACCCGAATGTCGTTAATAGCCGCTTCGGCAGTAAGGCCATGGCTGGGGTGGGCGTTGCTTACTACCTCCTTAGCTGGGTGCGCCAGGCCCTGCGTCAGCGGCAGCACTTTGTATCTCGCGGCATCGATGAGCCGAACATGGCGCAATACCTAGATTTGGTGGCATTAGGCACTGTGGCCGATGTGGTACCGCTAGATCACAACAATCGTATTTTGGTTCATCAAGGGTTGCTGCGTATCCAGCGTGGCATGACCCGGCCTGGCATCGCGGCCCTCGCTCGGGTGGGTAAGCGCGATCTTACGACGCTGTCGTCTGCCGACCTGGGCTTTGCTCTCGGACCACGTCTCAATGCAGCGGGTCGCCTGCAAGATATCAGCGTGGGCATTCGCTGCTTGGTCACTGATGATCCTGCGGAAGCGGGCCGCCTTGCTGCAGAACTCGACGGTTTGAATCAGACCCGGCGCGAGATTGAGCAGGGCATGGTGGCGGATGCCGAGATGATCCTGACACAAATCACGCCAGACCCTGACGAGATGGGCATTGCGGTGTACCACGAGAGCTTCCATCAGGGCGTAGTCGGTATCGTAGCGGGGCGGCTGCGGGAAAAATTTCATCGTCCGGCTATCGTCTTTGCCGATGCCTCCGGGGGTTCTGATGAGTTGAAAGGTTCAGCGCGCAGTATCGATGGTCTCAATATACGTGACCTGCTGGACAGCATCGCGACCAAGCGCCCAGGCATGCTGTTGAAATTCGGCGGCCACGCCACGGCCGCCGGACTAAGCATCAAGCGGGTGCACTTGCCGCGTTTTCAAAAAGCCTTCGACAAGGCGATTCGGGAGGCGGTCACCCCAGACATGTTGGACGTAGTACTGCTCACAGACGGTGAGTTGGCCAAGGAAGCGCTTAACCTCCAAACGGTGGCAAAGCTGGCCAACGCCGGACCTTGGGGTAATGGTTTTGCGGAACCAACCTTCGAAGGTGAGTTCACTCTCGTCAATCAACGAGTCGTTGGTCAGGATCATCTGAAGCTCGTCCTTGCCATGCAAGACCAACTTATCGATGGCATTGCCTTTCGCCAGCCGCCGCTGGACGATCAGCCTGAGCGGGTACGAGTGGTCTATAGACCTGCATTGAATGACTATGGCGGTCGGCAGACGCTGCAGCTCATGGTGGAGTACATAGAGGCGATGTCTTAAACTGCCGCCGCGGCAATATCCGCGCATATTAAGAGCATAAGAACCCCCCCATGGCTGAAATCACCGGCATCCGCGAGTACCTTAAAGACCTGCAAGAACGCGACAGTGCGCTTCGGGGGTATCTTTGACTTCGAAGAAAAACGCGAGCGCCTGCAAGAAGTTGAATTGGAGTTGGCAGATGGTGATCTCTGGAACGACCCAGAACGTGCTCAGCTATTAGGCAAGGAACGCGCATCTCTCGAGCAGGTGGTTAGCCTGCTCAGCACCCTTGGCGACAGTCTCAATGATCTTGGTGAGCTTGCCGAAATGGCCAGCGACGAGGGCGATCAAGGCGCTCTGGACGAAGTGTTCACAGAACTGCAAGGTCTCGAAGGTCAGCTAGCAACGCTCGAATTTCGCCGCATGTTCCAAGGCGAGTTGGACGCAGCAAATTGCTACCTCGAAATACAGGCCGGCTCTGGCGGTACAGAAGCTCAGGATTGGGCAGAGATGCTACTGCGTATGTATCTGCGCTGGGCCGAGCAACGCGGTTATAGCGTTGCTGTAACCGAGGTCTCCGAAGGTGAGGTGGCCGGTATTAAAAGTGCTACCGTGATGATCAGCGGTGAATACGCCTACGGCTGGCTGCGGACAGAAACCGGCGTGCATCGATTGGTCCGCAAATCACCCTTCGATTCGGGTAATCGCCGCCATACATCCTTCGCGTCAGTCTTCGTCTCGGCTGAGATTGACGACAATATCGACATTGAAATTAACCCTGCCGACGTACGCGTGGATACGTATCGAGCCAGTGGTGCGGGCGGGCAACATGTCAATCGTACCGACTCTGCGGTGCGTCTTACCCATTTGCCCACCAACACCGTGGTGCAGTGTCAGAGCGAGCGCTCTCAGCATCAGAACAAAGATAACGCCTATAAGCAGCTTCGCGCCAAACTGTATGAGTTAGAGTTGCAAGAGCGCCGATCTGAGCAGCAAGCCATTGAGGATGCCAAGGCGGACATTGGCTGGGGTAGTCAGATACGCAGTTACGTACTCGATCAGTCTCGGGTGAAGGACCTGCGGACTGAGATCGAGCGTACAGACCCGAACAAGGTGTTGGATGGCGACCTCGACCCCTTTATGGAAGCATGTTTGAAAGCAGGATTTTAGGCCGGCGAACAAGGCCAGCGCAGAGCGAAAAGGAAAATCATGAGCGAAGAAAGAGATGTCTTACAGAACCGTCGAGCCAAAATGGAGGCTTGGCTGGAAAAAAGTAAGGTTTATCGAAACGATTTTCGTCGTCAGGCATTGGCTGATGAACTACAGAAGCAGCATGCAGACCAAGACAAAGCAGCACTTGCCGAGGCAGGTGTGCGCACCGCAGTGGCGGGTCGAGTGATGCTGCGTCGAGTCATGGGCAAGGCAAGTTTCGTCACCCTGCAAGATGTCAGCGGCCAGATTCAGTGCTATCTCACGAAGAACGATCTTGGCGAAGAAGCGTACGAGGATTTTTCGCAGTATTGGGAGATGGGCGATATCGTCGGTGTGAGCGGTACGCTAATGCGTACCAACAAGGGCGAGCTAAGCGTGCAGGCCGATAGCGTGGTGCTGCTGAATAAAACCGCGCTGCCGCTGCCTGAGAAGTTCCATGGCGTGACTGATCAAGAGATTCGTTATCGCCAGCGTTACGTCGATTTGATCATGAATGAAGACACCCGTGGGGTGTTCCGGACGCGCTCCATGGTGATGCAGGCGCTGCGCGATTTTTTTAATCAGCGCGACTATCTCGAAGTAGAGACTCCCATGATGCACAGCATTCCGGGTGGTGCCACGGCGAGGCCCTTTGTGACTCATCACAATACGCTGGATATGCCGCTTTTTTTGCGGGTAGCCCCGGAGCTGTTTCTAAAGCGCTTGGTCGTCGGTGGTTTCGAGCGTGTGTATGAGATTAATCGGAATTTTCGCAACGAAGGGCTGTCGACCCGGCATAACCCCGAGTTCACGATGCTGGAGTTTTACCAAGCGTATTCTGATTACCGCGACCTGATGGATCTTACCGACGAACTGATGATGGAACTCACTCAGCGTGCCTGTGGTAGCCAACAGATTGTCTATCAGGGTATTGAGTTAGACTTTTCCAAATCACCACAGCGGGTCACCATGGCGGAATCGTTAGCACGTTTTGGCGGCGTCGCTGAAAACGCGGTCGATAATGTGGATCATCTGCGCGAGGTGCTGAGCGATAAGCAAGTCGCCGTTGAGGATCATTGGGGCCTGGGTAAGCTGCAAATGGAAGTTTTTGACGCCTTGGTGGAAGGGCGTCTGGAGCAACCTACCTACATCACCGAGTATCCTGCCGAGGTTTCGCCGCTGGCGCGACGCAACGATGACAACCCAGATGTCACCGACCGCTTCGAACTGTTCATCGGTGGTCGTGAATACGCTAATGGTTTTTCAGAATTGAGTGACCCTGTGGATCAGGCGGCGCGCTTTCGGGCGCAGGCAGATCTCAAATCGAAGGGCGACAACGAAGCCATGCACTTCGACCAAGATTACATTACTGCGCTGGAATACGGACTGCCGCCAACCGCAGGCGAGGGAATCGGTATTGACCGACTGGTAATGCTGCTCACCAACGCGCCGTCTATTCGGGATGTGTTGCTATTCCCG
>MDSV01036840.1_pt1 | contig 11647 bp, 8 predicted proteins | sample 810851 | NCBI WGS metagenome assembly MDSV01 (sample SAMN05326640, study PRJNA326480) | marine metagenome | isolation source: seawater | place: Atlantic Ocean: North East | collected 2012 | reverse complement strand
CACTACCTACAGCACTTTGTAATAAATGAATGAGTTTTCCTTGATATTGATGATCTTCTCCACTTTTCCTATATCTGTACAAACCCCCAATTGGTAAAGTGAATACATTTTTAGCATTAAATTTTTTATGAAGTTCTTTAATTTTCTTTTCAATTCCAATTATTCCTATTCCTGAAATTCTTGAGGACATTCCTGGAAAATAATCTGAAACAATTGCTCTACTTAAGCCCACTGCTTCAAAATTGCATCCGCCTCGATATGAGCTTATTACCGATATTCCCATCTTCGACATAATTTTAAGAAGGCCAGCATCAATTGATTTTTTAAATTTATTTACACAAGTTTCAAAATCAGATTTACCAAATAATTTTTTTTCAAATCTTTGGTAAATACTATCTATTGCTAAATATGGGTTTACTGTTGTAGCACCAACGCCAATTAAAATAGCAAACGAATGAGTGTCCATTGCATCAGCGCACTCGACATTCAAAGAACAGTAACCTCGTAAACCATGTTTAACCAAGTGAGAATGAACTGCTCCAACTGTTAATATGCTTGGAATGCTTGCTTTTTGACTAGAAATATTTTTATCAGATAATATTAAGCAAGTACTTCCCTCCCTGACTGCTGTTTCTGCCTCTTCTCTAATTACTTCGATTCTTTCCTTAAGAGATTTTTCAGTATCAAAAGTACAATCAATTACTTTTGCTTTTTTTAAAAAAAATTTTTTAAATTTTTTAAATTGTGAATTTGTAAGTATAGGACTATCTAAAACATAAATATTTTCTTCAGTTAAATTATCAAAATCTAAAATATTTCCTAGGTTTCCAAATCTTGTTTTTAAACTCATTACTTTATTTTCTCTAAGGGAATCTATTGGGGGATTCGTTACTTGGCTAAAATTTTGTCTGAAATAATGTGATACAGGTCTAAAATGACTTGATAAAACTGCAACAGGGGTATCGTCACCCATTGATCCTGATGCTTCTTTACCTTCCTCAGCCATAGGATGAAGAATTAATTCTAAGTCCTCTATGCTTAGTCCTGACAAGTACTGTCGTTTTCTCAAATCCTCATTTAAAAAATTTGGCTTTTCATCTGCAGGTAAAATTTTTTTCTCTAAATCGATAATTTGTTTATTGTATTTTCTATAGTCTTTGGCTAATTGATCTTTCAATTCTTTATCTTTAAAAAGTTTTCCTTTTTTTAAATCTATTGCAATAATTTGTCCTGGTCCAAGTTTACCTTTTTCAATAATTTTTTCTTCAGGAATTTTTATCATTCCAGTTTCTGATCCAGCAAAAAATAAGTCATCTGAAGTGATTGCATATCTTAGAGGTCTTAATCCATTTCTATCTGAAGAAGCTAAAACCCACTTGGCATCAGTTGCACAAATAGCAGCTGGACCATCCCAAGGCTCTATTGTGCTGTTAAGGAAATTAAATAAATCTTGGTGATTTTTTGGAACTGTTTTGCTTCTCTTTGACCATGAATCTGGGATCATCATTAATTTTATCAATGGAGCTAATTTTCCTGAGTGAGTTAAAAGTTCAAAAACATTATCTAGCGCTCCCGAGTCAGAAGAGCTTCTTATAACTGGCTTTAAATTTTTTACATTTTTAAAAAGTGGACTTGACATATCTTGCTCGTGAATTTTCATCCAGTTTATATTTCCTTTAACTGTGTTAATCTCACCATTGTGCGCCAAAGTTCTAAAGGGTTGTGCCAAGTCCCAACTTGGAAAGGTGTTAGTTGAGTATCTTTGATGAAAAATTGCAAACCTGGAAGTTAATTTTTCATCATTTAAATCAGGATAAAACTCGGATAACATTTCAGCCAAAAACATACCTTTATAAACAATAGATCTTGAGCTGAAAGAACAAATGTAAAAATTTTTAATTTGTTTGTCTCTTGCAACCTTTTCAATTTTTTTCCTTGTTTCGAATAAATCTCGCTCAAGGTCATTAGTTTGTAAACTATCATTTTTTTTAAACATTACTTGAGCAATTTCTGGACGATTTTGGTCTGCAGTTTTACCAAGAACACTTGGGTTTATTGGAACTTGTCTCCAACCGTATATATAATAATTTTCAGCCAAAAGTGCTGACTCGATAATCTCTCTACATTTTTCTTGTTCAGAGTAGTCTGTCCTTGGAAGAAACACCATTCCAACACAAATTCTTTTGTTTTTATCCAAGGTGTGTCCAGTTGATAAAATTTTTTCTTTAAAAAACTCTGGAGCAATTTCAATTTGAATTCCAGCACCATCACCGGATTTACCATCGGCATCAACTGCTCCTCTGTGCCAAATAGCTTTTAAAGCCTCTATTCCGTACTCAACAATTTTTCTAGATTTTTTTCCATCTGTAGAAGCAATTAACCCAACACCACATGCATCATGCTCCATTTTTAGATCATAATTAAAGCTTTTTTCTAAAATTTTTTTATTTTTAATATAATTTTTCATTATTTATGCAGCTTCTTCAGCTTTTTGTTTTTTAATTTTTTTTTGCAAATATTTCTCAATTTGATTTGCAGCATCTCTTCCGTCTCTTATGGCCCAAACAACCAAAGAAGCTCCTCTTACAATATCACCCGCTGCAAACACTCCATCTAAATTAGTCTGCATAGATTTCAAATCAATTTTAATTGTTCCCCATTGAGAAATAACTAATTCTTTAGCATTGAATAAATTTGGCAGGTCTTCAGGATCAAAACCTAAAGATTTAATTACAAGATCTGCAGGTATCTTATATTCTGAACCTTGTTCAACTTCGGGTCTTCTTCTACCTGAAGAGTCTGGCTCACCTAATGTCATTTTATTTACTTCAACTGACTCAACTTTTGATCTCCCAATAAAGCTTTTGGGACTTGTTAACCAAACAAATTCTACGCCCTCTTCTATTGCGTTTCCAACCTCTCTTGCAGAACCAGGCATATTCTCTCTGTCTCGTCTGTATAAGCATTTTACTGATTTAGCATTTTGCCTGACTGATGTCCTTACGCAATCCATCGCTGTATCTCCACCACCGATAACAACTACATTTTTCCCTTCTGCATTCAATGTTCCATCATCAAATAACTCCACTTTATCACCTAAGCCTTTTCTATTGGACGCAGTTAAAAACTGCATTGCTGGAAAAATATTATTTAGATCTTGTCCAGGAATATTTATTTCTCTAGGTTTGTAAACACCGGTAGCAATCAAAACCGCATCATGCTTCTCTTTCAACTCATATAAAGTTTTATCCTTACCTACTTCAAAATTTTGAACAAATTTAATTCCGCTATCTTTTAATAACTTTGTTCTCCTTTCAACAACAAATTTTTCCAATTTAAAATTAGGAATTCCATAAATTAAAAGACCGCCCGGCCTATCGTATCTATCATATATTGTAACTTGATAACCTGATTTTCTTAATTCCTCCGCGCACGCCATTCCAGCTGGCCCAGCACCGATAATGCCAATCGATTGCTTTAACTCTTTTTTAACTTTTAAAGATTTAACCCAACCTTTTTCCCACGCAGTGTCTGTAATATATTTTTCTATTGACCCTATGGTAACAGTTCCGTGTCCCGACTGTTCAATAACGCAATTTCCTTCGCACAATCTGTCTTGAGGACAAATTCTACCACAAACTTCTGGCATATTATTTGTGCTTTGTGAAAGCTCATAAGCTTCTTTTAATCTACCTTCGGCAGTTAATTTCAACCAATCTGGAATATTATTACTTAATGGACAATGTATTTGACAAAAAGGTACGCCACACTGAGAGCATCTGCTAGATTGCTCTGTAGCTTTGTTGGTGATGTATTCTTTATAAATCTCATTAAAGTCACCTTTTCTTTTTTCTGTGCCTCTTTTTTCAGGTGTCTCTTTTTTTAAATCTACAAACTTGAGCATTTTTTTTGTCATGTATGAGTTAAATAAGTTAAGAATTTATTGAAAGAAAGTTTTTAAAGGTCAATGGTTATTACCTATATTGCAAAAACCTCAAAAAAGTAATGTCATTTATTGCATACCTGATATGCATTAGATATTGCCAATAAAAAAACAACCTTTAATTTTATCTTTATATAAGTGATTGTAATTTTTTTCTTATCTCTAATTCAAGGTATAACAGAATTTTTACCAATAAGTTCCTCCTCACATTTAATAATTGCTTCTGAATTTTTAGAGCTTAAAAAAAACCTCTCAATCGATGTGAGTTTACACATAGGTTCCTTTTTGGCTGTTTTAGTTTATTTTTATAAGGACGTTATTAATTTTTACAAAAACAAAGCTCTTTTTTTTAAGATTGTAATATCTTCAATTCCAGTAATGCTTACAGGTTTCATTTTAGTTGAAACAAACTTTATTGAAAAAATTAGAAACATTGAAACAATAGCTTGGACAACATTAATATTTGGTATTTTATTATTTATAAGTGATAAGTTCAAAATTGAAAAAACTATAAAAAAAAATTTTAGTTTAAAATCAGCAATATTTATAGGGTCCTTACAAATTTTATCTTTAATACCTGGAGTGAGTAGATCAGGTATAGCTATCACTGCGGCAAGATTATTAAAATTTAAGCGAGTTGACTCAGCGAAAATATCTTTTTTGATCTCTATTCCAATTTTAGGTGCAGTTTCGATTTTTGGACTAAAAAATATTATTTTTTCACAAAGCCAATATTTTTATAAACTTAATATTTTTGCGATTTTTTTTGCCTTTTTATTCTCGCTAATAACAATTAAATATTTTTTAAAATATTTAAATAAATTTAGTTTAAATATTTTCGCTTATTATAGATTTTTATTAGGAGCTATTCTACTAATGATAGCTTACTTATAAAATTATTGTTAATCCGATTAATATAACCACTATAAGTATAAAAAAAACTATAACTGATTTTTGCAAAGATAAATTTAATAGAAATTTCATTTTTTTATATTAAGTAAATTTTTTTCAATAAAACAATAAATCAAAGTAAACAAGTATTTTGAGCCTAGTTCTTTTATTTTAAATTTTGAAGCGCCTTTTTTTCTTCCTATCCAGCTTATTGGTACTATTTTATAGTTATATTTTCTTGAAATAATTTTTAATGGAATTTCCAAAAATATATTAAAGCTTTCTGAAATAAGTGGACATATTTCAATTAGTGCACTTTTCTTATAAATTTTAAAAGCATTGGTATAATCATTATAAGTATTCCAAAAAACAAGGCCTACAAAATAATTGAATAACCTGTTTAGTACTAATTTTTGAATAGGATACTCTATAACTTTTGACTCTTTTAAAAATCTTGAACCTAAAATTGCATCATAGTTATTAGAATTTATAAGATTGTTATAATTTATTAAATCATTAATATCATCTGAACCATCGGCCATCATTATTGCTATATTTTTACCTTTCGACTCTTTTATGCCCAGATTTATAGCTCCGCCTAACCCTTTTTTTGTATTATTTAAAACTCTAAAATTATTTTTTTCTAATATTAAATTTTCTGTTTTTTTTAGAGTATCATCTTCACTAAAATCGTTTATTATTAAAACTTCATGATTAATATTGATAAGTTTTTTTGAGAAATGCTCAATAATGTCTTTTAAAGCATCTGACTCATTTCTTACTGGTACCAATATAGAGAGCATAAAATTGTTTATTTTTGAATATTAATAAGTTAATTAAAATATAATGAAAATACTTATTACAGGTGGTTGTGGCTTTGTTGGTTCAAATATAGCCATTTATCTAAAAAAAAAACTCAAAAAAGCTAAAATTTTCAGTTTGGACAATCTTACAAGGAAAGGTTCAATATTGAATAGAAATAGACTTAAAAATCATAAAATAAAAAATTTTAATATTAATATTGAAAAATTTGAAAAAATTGAAAATTTGCCAAAATTTGATCTAGTAATAGATTGTTGTGCGGAACCAGCGATCGAAGCTTCTAGAAAAGATCCTGATAGAGTTTTTAAAACTAATCTAATTGGAACTTTTAACATTTTAAAAAAATGCGTTAGAGATAATGCAAATATAATATTTCTTTCTTCGAGCAGAGTTTATTCTATTAACAAATTAAGAAGTTTTTCCAAAAATCTTAATATTTCTAGACCGCTGAAAGTTAAGAGAAAAATTGACGAAAATTTTGAGACTACTACCGCTAGCTCTCTTTATGGATTTACTAAACTTGCATCGGAAAAATTAATTTGTGAAATTTTTTTTAATACCAAATTAAAGTACATCATTAATAGATTTGGAGTAATTGCAGGTCCGTGGCAATTTGGAAAACAAGATCAAGGTTTCGTGCCTCTTTGGGTAGCTAAACATTATTTAAAAAAAAAATTATCTTATATTGGGTTTGGTGGATACGGCAATCAGGTAAGGGATGTCATTCACATTGATGATGTTTGTGAAATCATTTTTATACAAATTGCAAAAATAAAAAAAATAAACAATGAAACATTTAATATTGGAGGAGGATTAAAAAGTTATGTTTCCTTAAGAGATTTAACTTCTAAATGTCAGAAAATTACAGGTAATAAAATAAAAATCAAAAAAGTATCTAAAACCTCAATTTTTGATATACCTTATTATATTACTGATAATAAAAAAATTAAGAAATTTTATAATTGGGAACCACTAAAAAATATTAATATAGTTTTAAAAGATATTTACAAATGGTTATATCAAAATAAAAAACTAAGGAAATTCTTTTAATGAATGTTGCTTTAATCACAGGATCTTGTGGACTAGTAGGATCTGAGGCTTCTATTTATTTTGCTAAAAAAGGTTTTAAAATTCTAGGGATAGACAATAATACAAGAAAGTTTTTTTTTGGAAAAGATGGAGATATTTCCTGGGTTAAAAAAAAACTTAAAAATCAATTAAACACTTATGAACATTTGAATATAGATATAAGAAATCTAAATTCATTAAAAAAAGTTTTTTCAAAGTATAAAAAGAAAATTAAAGTTATTATTCATGCCGCTGCTCAACCATCTCATGATTGGGCAAAAAACAAACCTTTTATTGACTTCGATATTAATGCAAAAGGAACTTTAAACCTTTTAGAACTTACTAAGTTATATTGTCCTAATGCGCCTTTTATATTTATGTCTACTAATAAAATTTACGGAGATAATCCAAATTTTTTACCTTTAGTTGAAAAAAAAACTAGATGGGAGATCAGAAGTTCACATAAATTTAATTCTGGTATAGACGAAACAATGTCTATAGATAACTGCACACATAGTTTTTTTGGTGCTTCTAAAGCTTATGCAGATCTAATTGTTCAGGAGTACGGAAGAAATGTTGGGCTTAAAACTGCTTGTTTTCGCGCTGGTTGTATAACTGGACCAAATCATTCTGGAGCAAAACTTCACGGTTTTTTATCTTATTTAGTTAAGGCTTCTTTACATAAAAAACAATATTTTTTAATTGGTTATAAAGGTAAACAAGTGAGAGATAATATTCATAGTGAGGATTTAATTAGATGTTTTTGGGAGTTTTACAAAAAACCAGGATACGGTAAGGTTTATAACACCGGCGGTGGCAGATTTTCAAACTGCTCGATTATTGAAGCTTTAAATATTGTTGAAAAAATCGCAAAAATAAAAATTAAAAAAACAATCTTAAAACAGAATAGAGTTGGCGATCATATTTGGTATGTTTCAAATATGAAAAAATTTAGAAAAGACTATCCACACTGGAAGCAAAAATACTCATCTACGAAAATAATTAAGGAATTAATTGATAAATTTTCTTCTTAGAAAATTAACTAATTCTAAAGTGAGCAATAAATTAATTGGTAGAAGAATTACACTATATCTTGGCAAAATAAAGAATACTGAAAATAAAAAAATATTCGCAAAATAATAAAAGGATAGATATTGAAAAAGTCCTTTTTTTCTTAAACAAATTATTGCACTTACAAAACCGATAAATGAAATTAAAATTTTTGGTATTAAATGAAAAGGATTGTAATAATTGTCATATGATGAATTAAAGTCCAAGAAAATATAAGAAAAAACTTTTTTAAAATAAAAATTTATATAATTAGTTGGATCATTTTTAATATAATCCATTGCTTTTTCTTTATAGAAATTATCTAAACTTATTTCGTAATCATTTTTCGTTTTTAACTTAATATTCGTACTACTAAAATTATTTATAATAAAATCTGAATTACCTTCCACTCTGTAAGTAGGATTATTTCCTTTTAAAAGATTAAAACCTACTGATTTTGTAATAGTAATAGTGTTAAAATTTAAATAATTTCTATAAAGGTAAGGTGAAATAATTATCAAAGAAATAATCAGTGAAATTAAAAGCTCTTGTAATTTTTTTTTTATAAATAAGAAAAAATACACAAGTGTTAACAGGTAAAATAAATAAAATTCTCCTCTAGTAAGAATTAATAAACCCGCAACTATTGAGAAAAAAAACAAAAATTTTTTTTTACTTGTTCTATTAAATTCTATCAAAAAATAAAAAAATCCTAAAAATAAAAAAATTTGTAAAGAAATTGAAGAAATTTGAACTGAAGAATAAATATATAATGGAAATAAAGCAAATATAGTTAAAATAATTAAGTTTATATTTTTATTATTCTCTAAAAAATTTAATATCCTATGAAATAAATAGATAGAAGTTAGACTTAAAATAATTTGAATAAAAATAATTACATGGATAAAATTTAAAAAATCTTCAAAAATAAATTTTATTATATAAATAAAATAAAAATATAGTGGAGGCATAAATGCTGAAGGTAAAACTTTTTCTCCAGTCTCTGCTAATTTATCTATGGCGGTAAACTCGTCTAATTGAATAAAAATTCCGATTATTCCTGTTTTTTCAAAATTATGAACTAAAGTACCCCATTCATTAATTAATGCTCCCTCACCATAAAAATACGCAGCAAAAACTCTTACAAAGAAACCTAAAAGCAAAAGTATAAAAAGTTCTCTAGTTTCAAAAATTTTTTTCATATTTGGTGCGCCTGCTAGGATTTGAACCCAGAACCTCCTGGTCCGTAGCCAAGCGCTCTATCCAGTTGAGCTACAGGCGCATAATTAAAAATTAATCCATTTAATTCTATTTTTTGAAATTTTTTCATATTATAACAAATAACATAATTTGTTTTAAAAAAATGTATTTATTTTCTTACTTAAAATTTTCTAAAATAAATTTTTTCAGCTTATTATTAGCTTTAATACCAATAAGTTTTATCGCTGGAAATATGATTATTAATATTAATATATTAATTATCATTTTCTCAGTTTTGATTTTATTTGGAAAAGATTTATTGAATGTAAAATTTAGTATTTTAGATAAAATTATAATTTTTTTTTTCTTTTTTATATTAGGAACGGGTATTTATAACGACATATCGTTATACTTAGAGCATAAAAGCTTCTCTGTTTGGAGAGGATATTTTTCGACAATAATCAAATCCTTACTTTTTTTTAAATATTTATTTTTATATTTAACCTTAAAATTTTTAGTTGAAAAAAATTTACTCAACTTAAAATATTTTTTTATTTCTTGTTCTTTATCTTCAATCTTTGTCAGTTTAGATATCTTTTTACAATTAGTTTATGGAAAAGATATTTTTGGTTTTGAGGCTCCGAGTGATTTAAGAAAACTAGGCGGTCCTTTTGGAGATGAGCTAATTGCAGGCGGATTTATACAAAGATTTTCAGTATTTTCTTTTTTTGTAATCCCTTTATTTTTTAACAAAGTTTCAAAAAAAATATTAATAATTTTAATTCCTGCTCTTTTTATAATTTTTTTTTTAGGTTTAATCTTTTCTGGAAATAGGATGCCTTTGATTCTTTTTATTCTTTTGATTTGCATGATTGCAATATTTCAAAAACAAACTCGAAAATATTTTTTTCCATTTCTTTTATTGTTTTCGGTAACTTTTTTGTTAGCATTTAACTTTAATGATAAAGTGAAAAAAAATTTTGAAAGTTTTTATAATCAGATTTCAAAAATTGTTATTATTGCCGTGGACCAAAACTATGATAATAAGAACATACCTCAATACTTAAAAGAATTTGCTTCCTTTTATGAAACTTGGCGTTTAAATAAATATACAGGAGGAGGAATTAAAAATTTTAGATACTATTGCCACGTGAGAGAAAATATTGACCCAAATTCAAAATTTGTTTGCAATATGCACCCTCATAACTATTACCTAGAAATACTGACTGAAACTGGCTTAGTTGGTTTTTTAACTATATTAAGTATTTTTTCTATAGTGTTATATAAAAGTTTTTTAAAAAAATATATTTTCAAAAATAAATTTCAGGATAATAATATTATTGTGCCTTTTATATTCTTATTCATAATTGAAATATTTCCGATAAAAAGTACAGGTAGTTTTTTTACAACAGGAAATGCATCATATTTATTTTTAATTTTAGCGATTTTAGTCGCTTTATCTCAAAAAGATAATTTAATTGATAAGAAAAATGATTTATAAAAGTTTATATTATGAAAAATGTTTTTATAACTTCAGCCACAAGAACGGCAATTGGGTCATTAAATAAAAGTTTAAAAAGTGTTCCTGCTTTCAAGTTGGGGGCAACTGTGATTTCTGAATCAATAAAAAAATCAAATTTGAAAAAAGATGAAATTGATGAAATTATTTTTGGTCAAGTTTTAACAGGTGGTACGGGTCAGAATCCAGCCAGACAAGCGTCTATCGAGTCTGGAGTCCCTATAGAAAAACCTGCTTATTTAATAAATCAAGTCTGTGGTTCCGGAATAAGATCAGTAGCATCTGGCTTTCAAAGTATTAAGTCTGGGGGGTCACAAGTAATCATAGCTGGTGGGCAAGAAAGCATGTCTCAGGCTCCTCACTCCATACATTTAAGAGATGGAAAAAAGCTCGGAGATGCAAAATTTACTGACACAATGATTAAAGATGGGCTATGGGATGCTTTTAATGATTATCATATGGGGATGACAGCAGAAAATGTTGCTGAAAAATTTCAGATTACTAGAGAAGAGCAAGACAAGTTTGCTCTTAAATCTCAAGAAAAAGCTTTAGCAGCTCAAAAACAAAATAAATTTAAAGAAGAAATAATCACTTATAAAATTAAATCAAAAAAAGCCGATGTAGAATTCAAAGTAGATGAACATCCTCGGGAGGGTATAAATCTTGATGCTTTGTCTAGACTTAAGCCTGTTTTTAAAAAAGATGGAACAGTAACTGCAGGTAACGCTTCAGGAATAAATGATGGAGCTGCTGCAGTGACATTAATGTCTGCAGAAGAAGCAAACAAAAAAAATGTAAAAAAATTAGTTTCCATTAAATCGTGGGCAAGCTGCGGTGTTGATCCAGCCTTAATGGGGACTGGGCCAATTCCTTCATCAAAAAAAGCTTTAGAATTAGCAGGATGGGATGTTAAAGACGTAGATTTATTTGAAATTAATGAGGCATTCGCAGCGCAAAGTTTAGCTGTATTAAAAACACTTTCAATTCCAGAAGATAAGGTAAATGTTAATGGTGGTGCAATTGCCTTGGGACATCCTATAGGAGCATCGGGAACTCGAATATTAGTCACTCTTATACATGAAATGATTAAGCGTGATGTAAAAAAAGGTTTAGCAACTCTTTGTATCGGTGGTGGTATGGGTATTGCAATGTGT